>Ga0257115_1002325_pt1 | contig 11474 bp, 9 predicted proteins | sample SI112_100mmetaG_FD_194465 | JGI IMG/M metagenome (GOLD analysis project Ga0257115, IMG submission 194465) | Marine microbial communities from Saanich Inlet, British Columbia, Canada - SI112_100m | ecosystem: Environmental > Aquatic > Marine > Inlet | place: Canada: British Columbia | collected...
GTTATTGGTAACAGTACTGCAGTAGGTGGTAAATTTACAACTTTAGAAGCAAGTGGAAACATAAGTGGATCATTAACCTCAACTGGTTCATTTGGAAAAGTATTAGGAGATGGTAGTAGTTTAACCGGAATAACCTCATTTGCTGGTGCGGCTGGAACTGAAACTTTATTTAGTGGTTCAGCCGCTTCAACTGGTTCATTTGGAAAAGTATTAGGAGATGGTTCATCTCTCACAGGAATAAGTGGATTTGATTATACATCAGGAAGCAGTCCCGTAGTAACTACAAATCCAAGTAGTTTAGGGGCAACTTGGATAAATACGACTTCTGGAGAACTATTTATCTGCCATGATATAACTTCAGGTGAAAATAATTGGTTAGGAACTGCTGGAACTGAAGTTGTGCCGGCAGTACCAGGGTACTTCGGTGGCAGAGGAGTGTTTGGTGGTGGATACTCTGGTTACGACACCATTGATTACATAACCATAGCAAGTACAGGAAATGCAATCGATTTTGGAGACTTGACTGTTTCCAGGCATGGTTTAGCAGCATGCTCTAATAACGCAAGAGGATTGTTTGGTGGTGGTTCTTCTACTACTGATGTCATCGACTATGTAACGATTGCAACTACAGGTAATGCAATCGATTTTGGAGACTTGAGTGTGGCTCGTTGGGGAGTAGGAGCATGCTCAGATGGAACAAAAGGATTATGGGGTGCGGGATACTCTAGTCACAACGTCATTGATTACATAACCATAGCAACTACAGGTAATGCAAGTGATTTTGGAGACTTGACTGTTGGTAGAGCTCGAATAGCTGCTTGCTCCAATGGAACAAGAGGAATATTTGGTGGTGGAGCAACCTCTTCCCCCCGCAACACCATTGATTACGTAACCATAGCAAGTGCAGGTAATGCAACTGATTTTGGAGACTTGACTACATCTCGTCAGTCACCAGGAGCATGCTCCGATGGAACAAAAGGTGTATTTTGTGCTGGAGAAACCTCGGGTGCCAATTCCAACGTTATTGATTATGTAACCATTGCAACTACAGGTAATGCAACTGATTTTGGAGACTTGACTGTGGCTCGTAAGTGGGTATCAGGTTGCTCCGATGGAACAAAAGGAGTGTTTGGTGGTGGATCCTCGTCTAACGTCATCGACTATGTAACGATTGCAACTACTGGAAATGCAATCGATTTTGGAGACTTGACTGCTTCTCGGGGTTACCTTGGATCATGCTCAGGTACTTAAAATAATTAAAACAATAAATAGGAATTAAAGTTATGTTAGTAAAATTCAATGAAATAATAGAAGTAGTTCTACACCATGAAGGTGGATACGTAAATGACCCTGATGATCCAGGCGGAGAGACTAATTTTGGCATAGCCAAGAGAAGTCATCCTGACGTGGATATCAAAAATCTCACCAAAGATGGTGCTAAAGAAATCTATAAAGAACATTATTGGGATGCAAATAAAGTAGAATCCTTACCTGAAAATCTAAGACATATAGCATTTGATATGTATGTTAATCAAGGTAAATCAAGAGGTGTCAAAATTTTACAACAGGCTGCTAATGCCAAGGGTGCTGGACTTAAAGTAGATGGTGGATTAGGACCTATGACTCTCAAGGCAATAACGGAATCTAATGTAGAGTTACAAAGAGTAAGGGCTTATCGTATTAAATATTATGCTGACTTGGTAACCAGAAAACCAGACTTAGAAAAGTTTTATTTCGGTTGGTTTAGACGAGGTTTAGAAGTTTAATATTAAGTTGAATTATAATAACTTATATTTATAGATGTAGGGGAATACCTATGACTATACCAACAAACACTGGCGAAAAAATATGAGTTTAAAAAAATTAGTAGAAGAAATAACTAAACCAATACTTCAAGAAGGAGTGAATGATCCTGGAATTCTCAAAGCAGTATTTCTTGCTGGGGGACCTGGATCAGGTAAATCATATGTTGCCAGTGGATTGTTTGGAATACCAAAGAAAATTAATGTATCAGCTTCCGGACTAAAACTTATCAATCAAGATAGTGAATTGGAAAGAATGTTAAAGAAGTATGGATTTGGTTTAGATTTAGATGATATGCCAGAAGAATTATTTCGACAACTTACTGATCCTGATTATGAAGATTATAGTGGTGTTAGAGGTAGAGCTAAAGAATTAACTGCTTCTCGTAAAAAACTTTATATGAATGGTAGATTGGGAATGATTATAGATGGTACAGGTCATAAATATGGTTCAATAAAGAAAAAAAAGAAAGAATTAGAAGAAATTGGTTATGATTGTTTTATGGTATTTGTTCATACTGACTTAGATGTAGCTCAAAAAAGAAATATGGAACGACCAAGAAAACTTAATCCTGAATTAGTAGAGGCAAGTTGGAATGATGTTCAGAAAAATAAAATATCATTTCAAGGTCTTTTTGGAAATGCTAATTTTCTTATGGTTGATAATTCTAAAACTTTAGATGAAAAAGCTGCTATTGATAAATTCAATATGTTGATGAAAAAAGGAATTAATAAGTTTATTAAACAACCAATTAAAAACTATCGTGGAAAACAATGGGTTGCTAAACAAAAGATAATGAAAGAATCAATAAATGAAGCACAAGCCGTAAAAGGTGGTAAAGTAGAAAAGTTTATTACAGGTCATAATCTTACTATGAAGGGTAAGAAATATAAAGAAATAGAATTTGAGACATTGGGTATTGATAATAGTTCAAAGATGGTTAAGTTAAAAATCATAGCACCTAAGAATTTATTTGGTATGGAGACACCTGTAAAGTTTGCAACATTAAGACGAGGTCCATTTACTAAAACGGACACGGGTAAAAAAATAAAAGAACAAAAAGAAATCAAAAAAACAATTGGTGTATTCGGTGGAAGATTTCAACCATTTCATTCAGGACATTTAGCTACATATAAGTGGTTGGCAAAACAAGTTGATGAAGCCTATATAACGACAACTAATATAAAGAAACCACCAAGACACCCGATGAACTTTAAAGAGAAAGTTCGACACATGACGAAGATGGGTATTCCAGCTAATCGTATTATAGAAGAAAAAACTCCTTATGTTGCAAAGAATTTATTATCTAAATTTAATTCAGATACTACTGCAGTAATTTATGCCTTTGGTCAAAAGGATGCTGGTAGATTAAAAGCTGGTACTAAAAAAAGTGGTGGTAAAACGTATTATCAGGATTACAAAAAGAATAAGAATGATATTAAAGGATATGAAGAACACGGATATTTTCTAACTGCTCCTCAATTTGGTAGTCTTAGTGGAACAAAAACACGAGATATATTAGGTAATCCAAAAATTGATGATGAAGAAAAGAAAAAGTTTTTCAAAAAAACGTTTGGATATTATGATAAAGGGTTGTATATTATGATGGTAAATAAATTCAAAAAACTGTTTGAATTTTACGTTGGGATATTTGAAAGTTCAGGCACACAGAATGGTGGAGTAGATGATGGACCTGGTTTTTTATCAAGTTTAAAATCGTATCGTGATAGAGCTGAAACCGAAGCTGGGAAATTAGGATGGGAGATTGCAAATCATTTGATTGATGATGAATATTATAATAGTCAAGATTTTGGTTTTGTTAAAGATACCGAATACCCAAAAGGACCAGTTGGTTCGGTATCATTTGGACCTGCTGGTGTATCTGAACCAAGTGCTGCTAATGATTTAGATTTAGTTGGAACTGAACTTTGGAATACATGGTTAGACCACATTGATATGATTTTAAAAAATCAAGATTATGAATATACGGATAGTTTAAAAAGAACTAGAAAATCAATTCTTAAACATAGCAAAAATACATTAGATCAAGGAGAAAGTGAAGAGCCAACTGATACAGATCAAAATAGAGGGAATGACCAACACGATGATTATGATATAGTAAAAGAAGTGCATTCACTTACAAGTAATTTAGAAAAAAACGGAAAGGAGTTACTATTAATGGGCGGAGCCTACGGACATATGAGTCATCCATTTGATGACAAAGATTTGACATTTAAAGATTTAAAAAATATTATAGAAATGGGATTAGGTGGTCAGTTAAATCGTGAGGATAATGTTACAGAAAAAACAGATGGTCAAAACTTAATGATAAGTTGGAAAGATGGTGAGTTAATTTCTGCTCGTAATAAAGGTCATATAAAAAACAAAGGTGAAACGGCTTTAAGCATAAAGGACGTAGAGAGTAAATTTAAAGGACGAGGTGATATTAGAAATGCTTTTGTTTATGCCGTAAGAGATTTAAGTAAAGCAATAAGTGCTTTAAGTGATAAACAAAGAACAAAGATATTTGGTGAAGGTTCTAAATGGATGAGTTTAGAAGTGATGTGGCCTGCTAGTGAGAATGTTGTAAATTATGATATAACAGAATTGATGTTTCATGGAGCTATGGAATATGATGATGATGCAAGGGTAATCGGACAGGCAAAAGATAGTGCTAGAATTTTGGCTGGTATGATTAAACAAGTTAATCAAAACATACAGAAACATTATAAGATTACTAAACCACATTTTATGGATGTACCTAAACACCAAGATTTTGGTAAGCTAAAGGGTAAATTTTTAAGTAGATTAAAAAAACTACAATCACATTATGGATTGAAAGATAACGATACGCTTTCTTTATATCACCAATCGTATTGGCAAGAATGGATTTTTAATGGCGCTAAACAAACTGGTTATTCAAATATAACAAATGAGATTTTGGTTAAATTGACAAAACGATGGGCTTTCTTTGACAAGTCATATAAAATTCCACAGATTAAAAAAGATTTAAAAGAATATCCAAAGTTTTTAGATTGGGTATTAAGTACAGATAAGATTGATCACTCCCGATTGGTTAAAGAGAACATGAAACCATTTGAGGAATTATTTTTTGAAGTGGGTGCTACTATATTAAAGAACATGGATGGTTGGATGGCTGTAAATCCAGCAAAATCAGTTCAAAAGATGAGAGGTAAATTACAATCAGCTATAAAAGATATAAGAAGTGGTGGTGATATAAAGAAATTAAACAAATTAAAAATACAATTAGATAGATTAAATGCCATCGGTGGTTTAGATGCTATTGTTCCAACCGAGGGGATAGTTTTTAAATATAATGGTAAAACTTTCAAATTCACCGGGAGTTTTGCTCCACTAAACCAGATTACTGGCATGATGACATTTTAAGGAAATAAGGTTATGAGTAATATAGAAAAAGTAAAAAAAATGGTAAAGGGGATTTACAATCGCCCCATACAGATTGGTTATCAGGGTAAATCCATAGATGAAAGAAAAGAAGGTGAGACTTGGGTTGACCACAATAACAGAACTTGGGTTAAAGAAGATGGTAAGAGAAAACAAATTACAAAAATACCACCAAAAGGATTTGATAAATGTAAAGATTGTGAAAAGTTAATTTTAAAAACCATTGACCAACAAACTTATGATAGAATGCAAAAGTGTCAATATTGTCAAATGGAATTTGAAGCTACTCTACATAGAGAAGGTAAATGGAATGACTGGGTTGCTGATTTAGAAAAGAAAAGATGGGATGGTATATTAAAGGAATATGAACAAGAAATAGCAGAAATTAAACAAAAAAATCCATTTGATAAAACAGTTGCTAATGCTTTAGCTTCCAATGAACATAGAAGATGAGTAATTTAAAGCAAGCAATAAAAGTAAATTATTTAAAATGCGTTCAAGACCCGTCATATTTTATTAATCAATATTGTACTATTCAACACCCACAGCGCGGTAAGATTAAATTTAAATTATATGATTTTCAGTATGATGTATTAAAGGCATACCAAGAAAATAATTATAATGTTGTATTAAAATCAAGACAATTAGGTATATCAACATTAAGTGCTGCTTATTCTTTATGGATGATGTTATTTCATAATGATAAGAATGTATTGTGTATTGCCACTACGAAAGATACTGCTAAAAATCTTGTAACTAAAGTTCGTATTATGTATGATGGATTGCCGAGTTGGTTAAAAACTCAGATAGTTGAAAATAACAAACTTTCACTTATTTTTAAAAACGGAAGTCAGATAAAAGCTATTGCTTCTAATGAATCTGCTGGTCGCTCTGAAGCATTGTCTTTATTAATACTCGATGAGGCTGCTTTTATAGAAAGAATAGATACGATATGGACTGCTGCTCAACAAACACTTGCAACTGGTGGTCAATGTATAGCCATTTCTACACCCAATGGTGTTGGTAATTGGTTTCATAAAACTTGGTTGGATGCCACGGATGGAATTAATGCATTCAATACAATCAAACTTCACTGGTCAGCGCATCCTGATAGAGACCAAAGTTGGAGAGATGAACAAGATAAGAACTTAGGTCCTTCACAGGCTGCTCAAGAATGTGATGCTGACTTCTTGAGTTCTGGTCGTTCAGTTGTTGATCCTCTTATCTTGGGGTGGTATAAAGAAAAAATGTGCTGTGAACCTATGGAAAAAAGTGGGTTTGATAGAAATCTTTGGATATGGGGATATCCTGATTACTCAAAACAATATATAATATCTGCTGACGTAGCACGTGGAGATGGAACTGATTATAGTGCCGCTCAAGTATTTGATTTAGAAGAAATGGAACAAGTAGCGGAATATAAAGGTCAATTAGGCACAACAGAATTTGGTAATTTCTTAATTGAACTAGGAACTAAATATAATGATGCTCTATTAGTAGTGGAGAATAACAACATAGGTTGGGCTACATTACAGACTATTATTGATAGGGGATATGAAAATTTATTTTATCAAGAGAAAAATAATTTAATTGTCGATGATGATAATCAACATACGAATAGATATAGAAACATTGATAAGAATAAAGTACCTGGTTTTACAACTACAATGAAAACTAAACCATTACTTGTGGCAAAGATGGAAGAATATACACGAGAGAAAATGGTCAAGTTAAAATCAACTCGTTTAATTGATGAACTTTTTGTATTTATATATAATAACAGTAAAACTGAAGCTCTTGCTGGGTATAATGATGATTTAGTAATGTCTTATTCTATATTATTATGGATTAGAGATACTGCTATTCGTATACAATCAGAGAGAAATGAATTTCAAAGTAGTTTGGTGGATTCAATTGGAAATCTAAATGAGAGATCTCCAATTATGACATCAAATAAACCTAAAGATAATCCATACGAGATGGATGTCAATGGTGAAAAAGAAGACTTAACTTGGTTATTGGGGTAAATTATGGCAGATAATATTTTTAGTAAATTAGGTAGATTATTTCAATCTAATGTAATAATTAGAAAAACAGATGATAATCGTTTGGTTGTAAAAGATTTGGATTTCAGTCAAACTAATTTACAATCAAACTTTATTGATAGATATCAGCGATTGATGCAAAATACCTATTCAAATCCACATCATGCTGCACAAAATCGTAGAGCAGCCTATGAGATACATAAACGTACTTTGTTTAGAGACTATGAGATGATGGATCAAGACCCGATTATTGCTTCTGCTCTTGACATTTATTCAGATGAATCAACAATTGATAATATTGAAGGAGAACTTTTAAAAATAAAAACGGAGAATAGTAAAATTGGAAAAATTCTTCATAATTTATACTATGATATTATAAATATTGAATTTAATCTATGGAGTTGGATACGAAATCTAACCAAGTATGGTGATTTTTATTTATTACTTGATATTGTCGACAAGTATGGTGTAGTGAATGTAAAACCAATAAGTGCTTATGATATTACTAGATTAGAAGATCACGATTTGGCTAATCCACAATTAATTCAATTTGAAATAGAAGATGATAAAAAAGAAATAAAAGAAAATTATGAAATTGCTCATTTTAGATTAATGAGTGATACTAATTTTTTACCATACGGTAAATCACAATTAGAAGGTGGTAGAAAGGTATTTAAACAATTAATGTTGATGGAAGATGCCATGTTAATTCATAGAATCATGAGAGCACCAGAGAAAAGAATCTTTAAAATTGACGTTGGAAATATACCACCGAGAGAAGTGGAACAATTTATGCAAAAAATCATCAATAAGATGAAAAAGATTCCTGTTATTGACCAAAGTACAGGAGAGTATAATTTAAAATATAACATGGAGAGTGTAACGGAAGATTATTTCCTACCAGTTCGTGGTGGTGATAGTGGAACTTCTATTGAAACTCTTCCTGGTTTATCTAATAATGATGCGATAGAAGATGTTGAATATTTGAGAAACAAACTAATGGCAAGTCTTAGGATTCCAAAAGCCTTCTTGGGTTATGAAGAAGGATTGAGTGGTGGTAAAGCCACATTGGCTGCTGAAGATGTTAGGTTTGCTCGTACTATTGAAAGACTTCAAAAAATTGTCGTGAGTGAATTAACTAAAATCGGTATAGTTCATCTATACAGTCAGGGGTTTAATGATTCAGATTTAATAGATTTTGATTTAGAATTACAGAATCCATCTATGATTCATGAGCAAGAGAAACTTGAGTTAATGAATCAGCAAGTTGAGTTAGCTGAAAAAGCTATGGATACTAAATTATTTTCACGTAAGTGGATTTATGACAATATATTTGATTTTTCAGATGATAAGAAAAAACAAATATTTGAAGATATTGTTGAAGATACAAAACAAAAATATAGATTCGAACAGATAGAAAGTGAAGGTCAAGACCCCGCTGAACAACCAGTAGAGTCATCTGAAGAAGATGATGATATGGCAAGACCTGGTGATTGGGGTGGTAGTGAAAAAGAACATTTTGGTAAGAATAAACCAAGAGAAGATGACGGTAAGCTTAAAAAAGGCGATAGAAGTTATGGAAAGAGGGAATTTAAGGGTGGTTCTCCATTAGCTACTAATAAAGCACATACTGCCGTTGCTCGTGAGGGTATTTTAAGTCAATTAAAGAATAAATTCCCTAAAAAAGATTCTTCGTTATTAAGTGAAGATAATATAATAGAAGAGTAAATACCCACTTATTCTAAATTACATTATATTTATATATGAATAATTGTATAGAAATAAAACGGAACATTTATGAGCAAATTCAGACATAGTAAATTGAGAAATGCTGGACTTTTATTTGAATTTCTACTAAGACAGGTGACAGTAGATGTTTTGAATAAGAAAAAAGATTCACCAGCAATCAAAATCATTAAAAAACAATTTAATGAACATACCGAAATTGGAAAAGAACTGGCATTATATAATTTGATAACATCGAAAAAATTTAAATCAGATAAGAAAGCTGATTTCTTTTTGTCTGAGGTATTAAGACAACGGGGAAAGTTAAATAATTCCGTATTACGAAGAGAAAAATACAATATCATAAAGAGTATTAAAGAACATTATGATATTAATCAATTATTTTCTTCAAGCGTACCTAATTATAAAGTCTATGCCTCTACTTATAAGTTGTTTGAAGGTATTGGTGAACTAAGTGCTGATGAAAAGACAGAAAGTTATTTTATTATTTTAGAAAATGTTACTACAATAACTACTAAAAAAACTGATACTTTTATGTATGATGAATTGAAAGATAAAGATTTGAGAATTTTATCTTACAAGGCTTTGTTAGAAAAATTTAATAAAAAATATACTAATTTGAGTGATCCTCAAAAACAAGTATTAAAAGAATATATTAGTAGCATTTCAAATACTAATAATTTTTCTTTATTTGTAGAAAATCAAATACCCGTTTTAAAAACTAAACTGAATAAAAAAGTAAGTAAGATTAAAGATAAGGTATTGAAAATCAAACTACAAGAAGCAGTTAATTGTGTTGATAAATTTTGTTTAAATGAATCAAGAAAAACTGATGATAATTCAGTCGTTCAATTATTGAGATATTATGAACTTGACAAAGAACTCAACAAAATTTAATTCGTTAGTAAGGGAACTTACGCGGGGATTATTTACAAAGAAGTTAAAAGAAATGACTTCAACGGCAAGTATTGCTGGATTTGAAACACCTAATGCATTTGGAAAGACCAGTAAGAAGAAGAAGAAAAATCTTGAAAAACAAACTGGCTATAAATTCATGGATGAGGGTATTGATAGTAGTGATATGGAAGAAATTAAAAAACAAATAAGAAAAGAAGTATCCGATATCTTACGTGATATTTGGATTAAAAGAAACTCTTGGGGAGGACGTTAATGTATCAAGTAGATCCAAATGATAGTACAAAATCAATACCAAAAGCAATACCAGTAAGTGCTTATGGTCGGTCAATAAATCCAGCTGCTACAGTTATTACTGATAGACCTAATTATATAATGGTAAATAGAGCTGGAAGTTATTCATTTGCATATCAATCTGGAAGTTTAGCGACATATGTAAGTGGTTCAACCGTTGTGGCTGATGCTGGACCAGTTAGACTTGATATTAATCCAGTTGCTTGGACATCAGCAACTGCTGCTACCGGCGATATAACTTTTGTATACACAGGAAACGTAGGGTAAAATAATGAATAAACAATTATTAGTAGATGTTAGACCTTTTGATATATCAAGAACAAAAATTGATGAATCAATTAAAGATAACGGTGGAAAATTAATCGTCAAGGGTGTATTACAGAGAGCAGAAAGTAAGAATCAAAATGGACGTGTATATCCAAGAGAAGTATTGTTAAAAGAAGTCGGAAAATATTTAGAACATCAGGTTACAGAAAGACGAGCATTAGGTGAGTTAGACCATCCTGATAGTTCTGTTGTTAATTTAAACAATGCCTCACATAATATTATTGAGATGCATTGGGATGGTGATGATTTATTAGGAACAGTTGAAGTCTTATCTACACCCGCTGGTAATATCTTGAAAGAATTATTTAAATCAGGTATTAAACTTGGTATTTCTTCAAGGGGATTAGGTAGTGTTGAGCCAATGAAAGAAGCAGATGGCGAGGATACAGTAGAGGTTCAACCTGACTTTGAATTAATAGCTTTCGATTTCGTATCAAATCCATCCACACATGGTGCATTTATGAGACCTGTAAATGAATCCGTTCAACCTAAGACTCCAGAAAATAATATAGAAAGAATTATCAACTCAATCATGAGGGGTTAATTCGATGCCCTTTAAATCCGAAAAACAACGGAAATGGATGCATGCTACTAAGCCTAAAATGGCTAAGAAGTGGGAAAAAGAAAAAAAAGACGAGTCCGCCGATAGGGATTATAAAGACGAGTATAAGAAGTTTCAATCTTCTGATAAATCAAAGAAATATAGAGCAGAATTAAATAAGTACAATAGAGATAAAGGTACTTATGGAAATGGTGATGGTAAAGACGCCTCACACAAAGGGGGAAAAATCGTGGGATTTGAAAAAGAATCAAAAAATAGAGGACGAGCTGAAAAAAGTCGTTTGAAGAAAGAAAGTCCCGATTTCAATCCAATGATTGATACGATTTTAGATGATGTTATTAAAGAATATCAAACTA
>Ga0257115_1002327_pt1 | contig 11467 bp, 13 predicted proteins | sample SI112_100mmetaG_FD_194465 | JGI IMG/M metagenome (GOLD analysis project Ga0257115, IMG submission 194465) | Marine microbial communities from Saanich Inlet, British Columbia, Canada - SI112_100m | ecosystem: Environmental > Aquatic > Marine > Inlet | place: Canada: British Columbia | collected...
TACTAATAAAGTTAACTGGTATAAGTATAGTGCTTCTGATTGGGATGTGCTTATTCACCTAGCAGCTCTAGCAGGAGTGAGAGCCTCATTTGATGACCCTGAAACATATTATAAAAATAATGTAATAGGTACTCAGCATGCACTCTCATTCGGCTCTGTGCATTGTAATAAGGTACTTTACGCTTCCTCTTCTAATGCATATGAGTGGTGGGGTAACCCCTATGCAGCCACTAAGATGATGAATGAAGTAACTGCAGCTCATTATGATAATGCAAAAGGTATGAGGTTTCATACAGTATGGCCGGGTAGAGGTGATATGCTCTACAAGAAGTTACAGAACAACGAAGTAACTTATATAAATGCATCTCATACTAGAGATTGGATACATGTAGAAGATTTATGCAATGCTATCTTGACTATTATATCAAATTGGACTATAATAGATGAGACAGTACTTGATATTGGTAATGGAGAATCTGTGGGCGTATTAGATATGGCACAGAAGATATTTGATTGGAATGGAGAGATAAGGCATGAGAGTCCTACTGGGGAAAGAGTGCATACAGAAGCAAATATTCAATACCTACAAAAGCTTGGGTGGAAACCCAAGTGGAGTATTATGAATGAAGATATGCATTTTAAATGACACTCATTGTGGGGTTCGCAATAGCTCTGACATATTTCTCGATAACGCAGAGAAATTTTATTCTGATGTATTCTTTCCTTATCTTCTGGAACATAATATTAAGCATATTGTGCATTTTGGTGATTACTACGATAACCGGAAGTTTGTCAACTTCCGTGCTCTTAACCGTAACCGCAATCACTTTCTTAAACCGCTAAGAAATAATGGAATTACCATGGATATTATCTGTGGTAATCATGATACGTATTATAAGAATACAAATGAGCTAAACAGCTTGAAAGAGTTGTTAGGGCACTATATGAATGAAGTAAATATTCTTCATGAACCCACTGTTATGGACTATGATGGTTTTAAGCTTGGCCTTGTACCTTGGATCTCAGCTGAGAATGAGAAGCAGTCATTAGACTTTATTGCTAATGCTAAATGTGATTGGCTAGGAGGCCATTTTGAAATCTCCGGTTATGAGATGATGAAAGGCATCAAGAATGAACACGGATTAAATCGAAATATATTTAAACGTTTTGAGAGAGTATTATCAGGCCATTTTCATACTAAATCCATCCAAGATAATATAACATATCTTGGGTCTCAGATGGAATTCTTCTGGAATGATGCCCACGATAAAAAATACTTTCATATACTTGATACGGATACTAGAGAGATCACCGCTGTACATAATCCACACACTCTCTTTCACCGTATCAGATATGATGACACAGATTGTGATTATCTCAATTATCCCTTGGATGATATAAGTGGTAAATTTATTAAAGTCGTTGTTATTAATAAATCAAATACATATATGTTTGACAGATTTGTTGATCGCATTCTAAATCGCAATATATTAGAATTAAAAATAGCAGAAAACTTTAACGAATTTATTGGAGAAAATGTAGAAGATAGTGAAATATCAGTTGAAGATACTTCTACTTTATTATATACTTATATCGACGCTGTAGAAACAGATTTAGACAGAGATCGAATTAAAAAGCATATGTCTGAATTGATGATAGAAGCCCAAAGCTTAGAGATTGCATAATGATTAAATTTAAAGAGCTGCGATGGAGGGTGGATCAATTATAATCTTCAAATCATTAAAATGGCGTAATTTTTTAAGTACAGGTAATAGTTTCTCTAGTGTAGATTTTTTGAAAGCAAATACTACTCTAGTAGTAGGTCAAAATGGCGCAGGGAAATCTACTGTACTTGATGCTTTATCTTTTGCTTTATTTGGAAAAGCACATCGCAATATATCTAAACCACAGCTAATAAATTCAATTAATAATAAACATTGTGTAGTTGAAGTAACGTTCAATGTACATGGATCAGATTTTAAAATTGTTAGAGGTATTAAACCTAATATATTTGAAATATGGCAAAATGAGACTATGATTAACCAATCATCTCATGCCAAAGAGTACCAGAAGATCCTCGAGCAAAACATCTTGAAGCTTAATCATAAAAGCTTTCATCAGATCGTAGTGCTGGGCTCCTCCTCCTTCATTCCTTTCATGCAGCTAAGCTCTACGAATCGAAGAGATGTTATTGAGGATCTTCTGGACATTAATGTATTCTCTAAGATGAATGGTATCTTGAAAGAGAAGACTTCACTATTGAAGGATCAGATTAAAGATGTTACTCATCAGCATGCCGTCATCAGCACTAAAATTGATGCACAGAAGAAATATATCAAAGACATCAAAGCAATCAACAAAGAGCAAAGGGAAGAGAAGATCAAACTCATCTCTGATTTCCATGATGAAATCAAAACTCTACATGGAAAGAACGAAGAGCTTAGTGATTCCATTCAATCTCAACTACCGAATGCAGATGTGGAGAGAGGACAACGCGAAGCTAGAATCAAAGAGCTTGAAGCCTTTAAGACGAAGTTCAACACTGAGGTCAAGAAGATCGTTAAAGAAGTCCAGTTCTTCGAGAAAAACGATATCTGCCCGACCTGTGATCAAGCAATCACTGAGGACACAAAAGCAGCCCATATCTTGGAAGGTAAAGGCCGAGCAAAGGAACTTCAAGCGGGAATTAATAAAGCAGATGAAGGATTACAAGAAGCTAACCAAGCTCTATTCTCTGCATTAAATACTATTGATATATGTAGGGCTTATCAAAGCGACTTAGCTGCTAATAATAAATCTATTGCCCAGTTTCAATCTTCAATTGATCGTACTCAAGAAGAGATTAGTAAACTGGATAGTAACGTTGATATGGATCAGGCGAATAATGATCTTAATGGCCTTATAGAATCAGGGGATTCATTAGTAGAAGAAAGGCTTGCACTTAGTGAGCAATTAAATTATAATATCGTAATGGGCACAATGCTTAAAGATACAGGTATTAAGACCAAAATTGTAAAACAGTATATACCTGTTATTAATAAGTTATGCAATCAATATCTACAAATATTAGACTTCTTTGTTTCTTTTAATTTAGACGAATCTTTTCAAGAGACAATCCGATCCCGATTTCGCGACATATTCACATATGATTCATTCTCAGAAGGAGAGAAGCAGCGGATTGACTTGGCATTATTGTTTACATGGCGACAGATTGCTAAAATGAAAAACAGTGTTGCAACTAATTTGCTTATACTTGACGAAACCTTTGACTCGTCTTTAGACCACGAAGGGGTTGATAATCTAATGAAAATCATCTATACTTTAGGAGAAGGTACTAATGTGTTTGTTATATCTCATAAGGGAGATTTACTAGATGGAAAATTTGGAAATAAACTGGAAGTGTATAAAGAGAAAAACTTTAGTAAAATTAAAGGCAATTAATTATGGAAATTAATACAACCACGGTTAATATATTAAAGAACTTTGCTGCAATTAATAGTAATATTGTTATCAAACCTGGTAATAAGTTGATGACTATATCAGAAGCAAAGAATGTATTAGCTGAAGCTACAGTAACAGAAACTTTTGATAAAACTATAGGTATATACGACCTTCAAGAATTTCTTAGTGTCTTGAGTTTAGTAGATAAACCAAGAATGCAATTCGATGAAAAATATATGAATATAGTTGGATTATCCGGCCGAGATACGGTAAAATATTACTATGCAGATATAGAAATGTTAACCAGCCCATCCAAAGCTATAGAGATGCCAGAAGCAGAAGTTTGGTTTACTTTAGATGAAAGTACTTTATCTGGACTAAAACGTGCAGCTGCAATATTTGGCCATGATCAATTATCTATCGAACCAAGCAATAATGCTATTAAATTATCTGTTATAGATCCAGAAAATGCTACTGCTAATGAATATTCAATTGAAGCAAACGGAGGATACAATAATGAACAATTTAAATTTATTTTAAATATTAATAACCTAAAGATGATATCCGATAATTACGATGTTAAAATATCATCTAAATTAATTTCCGAATTTACGAATGAGAGCAATACTTTAAAGTATTGGGTAGCCCTTGAAAAGTCATCATCATATGGAGTATAAAATGACAAAAGTAGAAAAAGAAGATGAAGTAAAACTAGCTCATGAATCTCATGGGCCTGTATATGACCTTGCAACCCGTATTAGCAGATCAACAGTTGCTGTAATTGATACTATGGTACAGCGTGGTGCTATTAAGGGAGAAGAGCTTACAACTATTGGTCAACTACGTGATCAAGCAGTTCAAATGATACAAATGTGTGAAACATATCAACAAGATTTAGCAGCTGAATCTGAATAAGGATATATTATATTATGAATGACTTTCTCTGGGTTGAAAAGTATCGTCCTAAAACAATTGCAGAAACAATTCTTCCTCCTTCATTAAAACAAACGTTTCAGCAAATTGTAAACAAAGGTGAATTACCTAATATGCTATTTACTGGTACAGCTGGTCTTGGTAAGACTACTGTAGCTAAAGCTCTTTGTAATGAACTTGACTTGGATTATATTATTATTAATGGCTCAGAGGAAGGCAACATCGATACACTTAGAGGTAAGATTAAGCAATTTGCTTCTAGTGTATCGTTGACTGGTAGGGTTAAGGTAGTTATTCTCGATGAGGCTGATTATCTTAACCCTCAATCTACACAACCAGCTCTTCGAGGATTTATTGAAGAATTTTCTAGTAACTGTAGATTTATCTTCACATGTAATTTTAAAAATCGTATTATTGAACCTCTACATTCACGTTGTGGGGTATATGAGTTTAATACCACAAAAAAGGAATTGGTAGGACTGTGCGGCCAGTTTATGGATCGTGCAGCTGATATTCTCTATAAAGAAGAAGTATCATTTACTAGTCAAAGTCTTGCAGATATTATAATGAAGCATTCGCCTGATTGGCGTAGAGTGCTTAATGAATGTCAAAAACTAGCCATTACCGGCAGTATTAATTCTACTAGTGATAGTGGCAGTAAAGCTAACACCTTTGATAAACTCGTAGCGAACTTAAAAGCAAAAGACTTCAAAGCTATGCGAAGATGGGTTGTTGATCATATGGATATAGACACCTCAGCTATTTTTAGAGGTTTATATGATAATATGCATGAATTTGTCGATAGTCAGAGTATACCTCAATTGGTTATTATTTTAGCAGACTATCAATATAAAGATGCCTTTGTAGCTGATCATGAGCTAAATACAGTAGCATGCTTAACGGAGATAATGGCTAATGTCAAATTCAAGTGATGTTATACTATATACACAACCTAGTTGTAATTGGTGTAATATTTTAGCTAAAAAATTAGAAGAAGCAGAAATAGAATATACAAAAGTTGATATTACTACAAACGGCACCGCAAAAAACTTTATTAAAGCTGAAGGACATAAAACAGTGCCGCAATTATATTATAAACATCATAAGATAAATACAATAGATACAAGAGATATTTCTGTTAATTTTCTTAAAAATACTCTATCATTGTATAAAGAACAAAAAGAAGATTGGCCTTGGCAAGATAGTGGAATAGAGCAGTTTTAATATGAACCCTTTTAATTATCTCAATAGTATTACTTATTCTAAAAACGATCTTATGGAGAAAGATAATGAAACGAGAGACATTGAAAGAGGTTATAGTAGTTTTATTATTAATCGCAGTCTTTCTTATTTCATTGACACAGTTTCTTTTGCTAATGTCGTAAACCGATATCATCATCTAGATAATAAACTCGCATATCATTTTCTTATAAATATAATTCGAAAACGAAAAAGGTTTTCTAAATGGATAAAACCTGAAGTTGAAAGTGATATTAGAGTAATTAAACAATACTATGGTTACAGTAATGAAAAAGCTAGACAAGTATTGCCCCTTTTATCACCTGAACAAATAACAATAATAAAACAGAAGGTGAATACAGGTGGAACAAGAACAGCAAATACTTAACTGGACCCTGGCGGATATGCTAGAGGTGACTTTAAACGAACCAGATGATTTTTTAAAAGTTAGAGAGACATTAACTCGTATCGGAGTTGCTTCTCGTAAAGATAAAAAGCTATTTCAATCATGTCATATACTTCATAAACAAGGCCGATATTTTATTGTTCATTTTAAAGAACTGTTTATGCTTGACGGAAAGAAAGCTAACCTAGAATGGTCTGATATACAGCGACGTAACACTATTGCTACATTAATGAGTGATTGGGGTCTTGTTGAAATTCAAGATCAAACCAAAGCTACAGACTGTGCCCCACTCAGATTAATAAAAATATTATCATTTAAAGAAAAGAATGAATGGGAACTGTGTCCAAAATATAATATTGGAAATAAGTAGAAACCCCGTTGACTTTTAAAATATAAGAACTATATATAATATAGCGATGCAGAATAATCTGGTCGCAATATAATCTTGCTTGCTCAAAAGGAGATAACAATGACAGGCTTACAAACACTATTCCCGCGGTCATCTTTTGTTGGTTTTGACCATCTGTTCAACGAATTAGAGTGGACAGCTAAACATGCCCAAGACCATTATCCCCCACATAATATTATTAAACAAGGCGATGAAGAATATCTCATCGAGCTTGCTATTGCTGGATTTACAAAGGATGAGATATCTGTAGAAGTTAAAGATAGAACCTTGACTGTTACAGGGGAACACGTCTCTAAAGGTAGAGAGTTTATCCATCGTGGCATTTCAACAAAGAAATTTAAACGAACCTTTAGGCTGTCCGAACATGTAAATGTAAACGGAGCAGATATTCAGGATGGCATTCTGGCAATTGAATTGCAGTATGTTATTCCCGATCAAATGCGTCCTCGTAAAATCAATATTGGTCAAACGAGGAAACAAAATGACACAAGCAATACTAACAGCCCACAGTTACTCAACGAGGGCATTGGAACTGGTAATTGAAGCGCTTCGCACACTATATAGTGCACAAAGGCGTCACAGTGAAATAAGGCAAACCATAAAAGAACTTAATCAGTTAAACGATAAAGAGCTTAATGATATAGGTCTATGCAGAGGAGACATCCGGAATATTGCGCGTGGAGATTCTACTTTAATAAAAAGTGAATCCAACGTAAATCTAAAAGGATGGGTCTGATGGCAGCACTTATGCAATATCAATGGTGGGCATTAAGGCAGGAGTTATCCTCTTCATGTTCTTCTTTGTGGTCTTCCTTAAATCGAGCTATTCTAATAACGAGCTACTCACGGGCAGCGGCAGAATTAGCAAGATTGGGGTATACCGAGGAAGCGAAACATTGTATGGTGGAACTCAGCAACCTTAAGAAATAGCTGGAAAAATATAAATACAGCTAAGGGGGCGATAAGTTGCCCTCTTGATCACACAAGACATATATTCCTTTGTTTCAGACAAGAAAATAATACATTAATCATAAAGTATTAAAAAGGGCGCTCGGCGCCCTTAATTCGTTGATTTTTTTGAGTTTTTATATTATAATATAATATAAGCTATATGTAAGGTCGGAGGTAGCATGTCCTTTTACACAAGCGTTAATCGCTACGGTAATAATATTCTTTACAGAGGTATAGAAAACGGAGAACGTGTAGCTAAAAAAATAAAATTTTCGCCCACTTTATTTGTAAACTCCTCTCAAGATACAGGATGGTATAATATTCAAAATCAACCAGTATTGCCAAAAACATTTGATACAATGAGAGATGCAAGGGATTATTTAAAGCAATATGGAAATGTAGATAATAAAACTATCTATGGCACTACTAATTATGTTACTCAATTTATTAATGATCGCTTCCCTAACGCTCCTAGATTTGAACGTAACAAAATAAATGTTACTACAATTGATATTGAAGTAGCCTCTGATGACGGCTTTCCTTTTGTAGAGCAAGCTGCCCATCCTGTTATCTCTATTACTATGAAGAATAACATTGATGATGTATATCGAGTATGGGGATTATATGACTATGAGCCAGACAATTGCGAAGTTGAAGGCGTTAACGCTATCCAATATATTAAGTGTAAAGATGAAATCGATCTCTTACTCTCTTGGTTATCATACTGGCACGATCCTCGCTGGTGCCCGGATATTGTTACCGGTTGGAATACTCGTCTATTTGATTTTCCTTATCTTATAAATCGTGTAAAAAATATTATCGGCGGTGATGTGTATAAAAAGTTTTCACCGTGGGGTATAGTTGATCAGCGCAACATTACAATGGCCCGTGGAGAAGTTATTGCATTTGAGATGGCTGGTATTCAGCAATTAGATTATTATGACTTGTTTACTAAGTTTGGATACACTTATGGTGAACAAGCATCATATAAACTAGACCATATAGCGCATGTAGTCCTAGGAGAGCGCAAGCTCTCTTACAATGAGTATGGCTCTCTACACTCACTTTATAAACATGACTTTCAAAAGTTTATTGATTATAATATAAAAGATGTGCAGATTGTGGATCGCCTAGAAGAGAAGATGAGTCTAATTACTCTTGCTATAACTATGGCATATAGAGGCGGAGTTAACTATTCTGAGACGTTTGGGACTGTGCAGATCTGGGACTCTATTATTTACCGTCTTCTATATCAGCAAAAAATTGCTTGTCCTCCTAAGTACAGTAAAGAGAAAGTTCCTTATCCTGGAGCATATGTTAAAGAACCTCAGACTGGTATGCATGACTGGATAGTATCTTTTGATCTTAACTCTCTCTATCCTATGATTATTGTTCAGCATAATATGAGTCCCGAGACTGTATTACCTGGTAAAGAGAATCTAGGGCCTGATCCTGTAGAGAAGCTCCTAGGCGATGCTGATGTTAATATACCTGCAGGCACTACTATGGCTGCTTCTGGTGTTAAGTTTAGTAAAGATCAGGTAGGTATTATTCCTGCTATTATTAAGATGTACTATGACGAGCGCAGAGTTATTAAGAATAAGATGCTTGACGCTCAGCAAGAGTATCAGACTGCTCCTACTAAACGTCTAGAAAATGAAGTTACTATCCTTGCCAATCAACAGATGTCTATTAAGCTTCTTATGAACTCTTTGTATGGTGCTCTAGGTAATAAGCATTTTCGTTACTTTAATAATCATGTTGCAGAAGCTATTACTACTTCTGGTCAGTTATCTATTCGATGGGCTGAGAGTGCTATCAATAAAGAGATGAATACTGCTCTAGGGACTGACGATAAAGACTATGTGATTGCTATTGATACTGATTCGTTGTATGTGAATATGAATGAGCTTGTTAAGAAGTTTAAACCTAAAGATCAAGACCCCGTTGAGTTCTTGGATAAGATATGCAGTGAGCATTTCGAAGCTGTACTAAAGAGAGCATATGCTAAGCTTGCTAAGAAGATGAACGTTATGGAAAATCGCATGGAGATGTCTCGTGAGGTTATTGCTAACCGAGGTGTATGGATTGCTAAGAAGCGATATATCCTTAACGTTCATAATAACGAAGGTGTGCAATATGCAGAACCTAAGATGAAGATGATGGGCGTAGACGCCGTGCGATCTTCTACTCCTCAGGTATGCCGCGATAAGTTTAAGAAGATATTTAAAATTATTATTGACGAAGGTGAGACTGCTACTCAGAAGTTTATTGCGGACTTCAAGAAGGAATGGAAACAGCTACCACCAGAAGACGTATCGTTCCCCAGAGGGTGTAATATATCTAAGAAGAGAGATGGAGTAACGGTTACTTGGGCTGATCCTAATACTATATATCGTAAAGCTTGCCCTATTCATGTAAGGGGGGCCTTGCTTTATAATCATCATATAAAGCGAAATAAACTAGATAAAAAATATGAACTGGTTAATAATGGTGAAAAAATTAAATTCGTTTATTTAAAAACACCTAATCCTGTAAAAGAAAACGTTATTGCATATATTAACGACCTTCCGAAAGAGCTGGACTTACATCGATTTATCGACTATAATAAACAATATGAAAAGGCTTTTGTGGAGCCCATCAAGCATCTACTCGATGCGCTTGCATGGGAGGTTGAGCCCATCGCAACTTTAGAGGATTTCTTTTAGTTTATGTATAGTATGACAATCTTTAAATCTCCACGTTGGTGGAATGAACAAAACAGATATGTGTATGATAATAAGACTCATCGTCGTATGGACTTTGAGTCTTGGTCTAAGTTTACAAGTTTTCTATATAAACTGTCAGAAAGGAAACTTAATGGTAAAGAAGATGCCGAGCTTATTACACCAGCTATATTTAAACCTAATACTACTAGAAAAAACGACAACGTCATTGCTTGGGCAGGTTGGGCTGCTCTTGATGTTGATGATATTACGTTTGATAGGGAGTTAGAACAAGAACTGCACTCTCGTTTTGGTGATTATGACTATGTGTGTTATAGTACTGCTAGTAGTAGTGATACATTACCAAAATTTAGATTGGTATTTCATCTTAATGGTCAAGTAGAGCAATCTAGAATTAAGCATTTTTGGTATGCTCTTAATCGGGAATTTGAAGAGATAGGAGACCCGCAAACTAAAGATCTTGCTCGTATGTATTATGTTCCTGCAACATATGCTTCTGCAAATAACTTTGTCTTTCATAATAGTGGAGAACCTTTAGATATTGATTATCTATTAGCTAGATGGCCATATGATAATAAACGAGATGCTAAATCATTTTTAGAAAGGCTGCCTGAAGCTTGGAGAGAACAAGTAATAGAATATCGCAAGGGCAGTTTAGATAATACTAGTTATACATGGACAACTTATAGAGATTGCCCGTTTTGGCCCAAACATCTTGCAACTGAATATATGACTATATCTTCGACTGGTTGGTATAGACAAATGTATCGTATAATGATTGCTATAGCAGGGAAGTCTATAGATAAAGGATATCCTATTACAGCTTTACAGATAGTTGAGATGTGCAGACAGTTTGATATAGAAACAGGTAATTGGTATGAAAATAGACCCATGGAAGTAGAAGCTAATAATGCGTTAGAGCATGCTTATAAGAATGGGGTTATACAATGAACTATATTTTTGATGTGGATGATACTTTAACCCCTAGTCGTTATTTTATGAATGAAGAGTTTGCTGCTTGGTTCGAACCTTTTGCTACTCATAATAAATGTTATTGGGTAACTGGTAGTCCTAAGAAGATGACAAAAAAGCAATTAGGTAGTGTATATAATCTAGCTGTTAGAGCGTATCAATGTTTAGGAGTTGATGTATGGAGTGGGGGCACCCATGTAAGATCTAGTAACTGGTCACTGCCAGATGATGCTCGCCAATGGCTTCAAGAAATGTGTGAAAAAGAAGACTGTTCTTTAAAAGTTGAAAACTCAAAAGACTGTATTCATAAACGACCAGGAATGGTTAATTATAGTATTATTGGGTCAACTGATGATACAAATTTACGTAATGCCTTTTCTGAGTGGGAAT
>Ga0257115_1002329_pt1 | contig 11457 bp, 11 predicted proteins | sample SI112_100mmetaG_FD_194465 | JGI IMG/M metagenome (GOLD analysis project Ga0257115, IMG submission 194465) | Marine microbial communities from Saanich Inlet, British Columbia, Canada - SI112_100m | ecosystem: Environmental > Aquatic > Marine > Inlet | place: Canada: British Columbia | collected...
TATATGCAGTAACATAGATAAGTTAATTCCAGAGACAATATTAACAGATTTTAAATGAGAAAATTCTTTACCGATATTACTTGGAGTTGATCCAAACATATCAGTTAATATTAATACACCATTTCCTTGATCTAGTAGTTTTATATATTGTTTTGTGAGCTTAGTCAGATCTGATGGCTGATCATAATGATCAATAGATAGGACTTCTGTTCTTATAGGGATAGAGCCATAGGTAGATTTAGCAGCTAATAATAATTGTGCTCCGATGTCATTATGTGTTATGAGTAGTAATCCTATTGTCATTTTAAATCCCGATGCTTCACTAGGATATTATATTTAGTTATAAAATGTCTAGAAACCATTTCTGTCATATATACAGATCTATGTTGCCCACCTGTGCATCCTATTGAGATTGTAAGATAATTACGATCACTTTGGCGAAAATGTGGTATCCATTTATTTAAGTACCTAGTAATACTTGATAGCATTTCTCCAGATGTCTGATCAGATTCTATAAAAGATATTACTTTTTTATCTTTACCTGATAATTTCCTTAGCGACTTATCCCAGAATGGATTTTTTAAACATCTTACATCAAAAACAAAATCACTCTCATTAGGGATGCTATTCTTATAACCAAACGATTGCAGTTGTATAAGCATGTCTTTATTATTCTTTATAACTGAAATCTTTGAGGCAATTTCTTTTTTTAATTCCAATGGTAATAATTTATCCGAATCTATGATTAAATTAGACTTTTCTTTCAACAGTTGCATAATATCAGCTTCATTTGATATAGCAGTTTTTAAATCTACTTTATCATTTGTCAGAGGATGGAGTCTTCTTGTAGCATTGAATCTTGATAATAAAATATTAGGAGAAGAGTGCAAGAATACAGTTGTACTTTTAAAATCTAGTTTATGTAACTCTATATACAAGGAATCAATAGAATTTTGATAGTCTACATCCATTTTAATTGACCTGATATCAATACTGATAGCTATTTTTTTGTATATTTTTTGCCTTGATACCTTAATTACTTCCAACATTTGTATGATCATTTTTGGTGAAAGGTTATCAATACAGAAATAACCCAAGTCTTCAAGAGATCTCAGCGCAATTGATTTGCCAGATCCTGATAGGCCAGTGATGATTACTAATTTTGGTTTTACAGGTTTCAAAATATATTCTCTAATTTTTTTGGTAGCTACTAATTACTGACTTAATTTCTAGCTTATCAGCACAATTCCTTATTTTTTCTCTAAAAGTAGCATCATCAAGCATTTCTGCAATTTTAGATAAAATATTTACATGCATTTCATTTTCATTATTTGGAGCAAGTAACGATATAATCAAGTCAACTTTTTGTCCGTCACTTGAATCAAAGTCAATTGGTGTTTTAAGCATGAGTATTATTATCATAGCATCAGCTAAATTATCAATTCTGGCATGTGGTATAGCAATCCCATTTCCAAAAGCAGTAGTTCCAAGCTTTTCTCTCTCATAAAGTTTTTCAAAAACTTTATTTTCATCAGTTTGACCTAGGCTTGAAGCCATTTTGCTAATTAATTCTAAAACATTCTTTTTGCTTTTAGATGCACATTCCATGACAATGCTTTCTTCCGAAAATAAATCATTTAAATCCATTTATATACCTCTTATTTTCCTTTTTTTTGATGGAGGTATCTCTAAAGCCTCACGATATTTAGCAATAGTCCTCCTTGCCACTCTTATACCATTTTCTTTTAGATTATCAGCTATTTGAGAATCACTTAATGGGAAATTCTTATCTTCTTTTGATATTATTTTTTTTAACATTGATTTAATTGCTGTTGACGAAATCATTTTACCATAATCTGTATTAATTTCTGATGAAAAGAAATGTTTCATTTCATACACACCTCTTGGCGTTTGCACATATTTGTTGTTTGTACATCTTGAGATAGTGGACTCATGCATATCAACTTCCGCAGCTATATCTTTTAAGCCTAAAGGCTTCATAGATATATCGCCTTGATTTAAAAAGTTAACCTGTTTCCTAAATATAATTTTAGCAACTTTAAGTATAGTGAGATTACGATTTTGTAATGCTTTGAGAAAAAACTTAGCACTCTGTAAGTTTGTTTTTACGTACTCTTGGTCCTCTTCCTTAGAAATATTTTTCATTAAACCTTCATATGTCTTATTGATCCTAATCTTTGGATTAATAGATGGATTTAGTTCAGTGAGCCACTTATCATCCTTTTTAGATATTATAACATCAGGAATTATATGCTCTTGCTGTAATGATTTGGAAATTATGTTACCAGGTTTAGGATTCAATGATTTCACGAGCTCTGTTGCAGCTATATATTTATCATCTTCTTTATCAAATTCAGAAGTAAAGGCATCAAAGCTAATTGTAGATGGTTTTATATCATCCTCAAGCTTGTTAATTATAATATCTGCTAAACTATAATAGTCATGATTCTTATGATAATGATTAAGCTGAAGAGATAAACAATTTTTTAGAGATGTAGCCCCAACCCCTATTGGGTCTAAATGTTGAATTTTATGAAGAACCGCAAATATCTCCTGAAATGTAATCTCAATATTTTTTTTCAATAGTATATATAAATCTTCTATACTTTCTGTTAGAAACCCGTCATCGTTAATATAGTCAATTATATTATATGCTATAAATTGGTCATTTTGATTTATGGGTGATAATCCTATTTGCCACATTAAATATTCACGTAATGATTGATGAGTGCTAGGTAGCTGCTCATATGCATCATAATCACTAGTATTGTTTCTTTCAGAATAATTTGATGACATGAGTGGTACTTCTGATGTAACTTCCGTGGATTCTGAAGAATTTTCATTTTCCAAGAAGGGATTTTCCAATATTTTTTCATCTATCTCTTTTTGTAAATCAACTGAGTTTAGCTGTAATAGCTTAATAGCTAGCTGAATCTGTAATGTCATTGTGAGTTTATTATTGAGGGATAAACTCTGCTTTCCTTTTACATTCATAATGTAAAATTATCACCAAGATACACATCTTGCACAATCTTATCTTTTATGATTTTAGAGGGTTTTCCGTGAGCAATAACTTTTCCATCACTGATAATATATGCTTGATCACATACTTTTAAGGTCTCTCTGACATTATGATCAGTTATAAGGACTCCTATGTTTGCCTCTACTAATTGCTTAATAATTTTCTGAATTTCTATGACTGAAAGAGGATCTATACCAGCAAATGGTTCATCCAATAGTAAAAATTTTGGTTCTGTTGCTAATGCTCTTGCAATCTCAACTCTTCTTCTTTCTCCGCCTGATAGACTTGCTCCTTTATTTGATAAAATATGCTCTATTTGTAATGTATTGACTAACGATTCAAATTTATCATTAAGTTCATTAGAAGTAAGCTCTTTTCTTGTTTCCAAAATTGCCAATATATTATCTTTTACAGATAAATTTCTGAATATTGATGCTTCTTGGGGTAGATAACTAATACCCAAGTCAGATCTCATATGCATTGGCAAAGAAGTTATATCTTTACCATTTATTTTTATAACACCACCATTACATTTTATTAGACCAACCAGCATATAAAATGTTGTTGTTTTACCAGCACCATTAGGGCCTAGGAGTCCTATTACATTATTCTCTTGCAAGCTAATGCTAATATTATCAACTACAGTCTTCCCATCATAATTTTTATTGAGGTTTATACAATCTAGTCCAGCCATATTATTTCACTTCGCTTTTTTTTGTTTTTAAAATTGTTTTAACTCTTTCCTTTATCTTTACTTTATCATCTTGATTTTCTTTTTTAAGTAAAATCCAAGTTTTTTTAGTTAAATCATATAACATCCTATCACCTTCTAGCTGCTGAGATTGTTCGCCTGTATAAGACAATCGTTTAGCGTTTGATAATATCTTTATTTGACCATTTTTCATATCAGCTATGACTCCATCTCCGCTTGTTTTTGAATCCGGTGTTGTAATTACTGCAAACTTAGTTGTTTCAATTATTTCAGTATCTGGATATATTACTGCTTCTGTTGTTATTATATTGACTTCATTCGTTTTATTCTCGCTATACTTATTGAATTCTACATCATCAGTTAGGTATATAGACTTGAAAAGAGAGTCAGGGTCAAGGGCATGCTTAGCTTTTATAATCCACTTTTCATCTCCTATAGAATTAATCTCCATTACGGGATTCATCACTTCCGATCTAAGACTATTCGGAAACTTTTCTAATCTATCACCAAGAAGAGTCCATGCTGTATTCCCATGAATATTAGTTTCCACCATTTTAAATTTATTTATAAAATGATTAGAGACATTCTCGTCTAAATCTAAATTATTATAATTTAGAGCGCTAGATAACAAGTGATTAATCCAAATTATTAGTATTAATAATATGCTAAGGGTAATAACATTTTTTCTAGAGAATTTCTTAATTAGATTGTTAGCTAATTTCATTATTATTTTTTGCTAAGCATATTAAATCACATACATCTCTTACAGCCCCACAACCTCCTTTTCTAGGAGTCATCCAATCTGTATATTCTAATAACTTATTATAGTTTGCATTTGGAACTGTTATGGCTAAACCAACACTCTTCAATAAATTAATATCAACGATATCATCACCCACAAAACAAACATCTTTTAGATTATATTTCTCTGAAAAGTTTTTCTCATAGTCCTCTAATTTATTCCTTGAGTTTTGTATTATAGTTTTAAAACCAAGTTCTTTTCCTCTATGTTCTACAGCCTTTGAGTAGCGACCACTGATTATTGCAACCTCAATACCCAATTCTCTGATAATCATGACGCCATGACCATCTTGTGCAAAAAATTTCTTTGACTCAGAATTAGTATCCGAGAGAATTATTCCACCATCAGTCATTACTCCGTCTACGTCTAAAATCAATAATTTAATATTTTTAGCTTTATCAATAACTGATTGATCAATAGAAAGCATATAGTCTGAATATTCTTTATAATCCATTATTCTATGCCCGACTTAAGTAGGTGATTAAGAGTTAATAAACCTGCAACTGTTTTGTCATCATTAGCAACAAGTAAACATGTGATTTGATTTTGTTCCATAATATTTAATGCTTCAGCTGCCATTATGTTTCTAGATACTATAAAAGGTTTTTTTCTCATTACTTTATATAGTTGAAGAGTGGATATATCATTATCTCTTTTTAAAGTCCGTCTTAAATCTCCATCTGTAAATATACCCAATAATCTTTTCTCTCTAGTTAAGGATATGATGATTCCATAATTATACTTTGTAATAATATCTATAGCCTTGACTAGTTTCATATCTGAATAAGTAAAAGGAAGCCCCTTCGTTATCATGATATCTTCTGTTTTCTTCAAAAGTCGTTTCCCTAATTCCCCCTGAGGATGGGATTTTGCAAAATCTTTGGATGTAAAACCTCTGCTTTTAAGAAGTGTTATTGCTAATGCGTCAGATAAACCAATAGCACTTATTACACTTGATGTAGGAGTTAAATTTAGAGGACAAGCTTCAGATTTAACACTAGAATCTAAAACTATATCCGATGATTTTGCTAATGTAGATTTCTTATTACCCGTAATGGTAATTAATGTGACTTTCAAAATTTTTATTAAAGGTAATAGAAGTAACAACTCTTTTGTTTCACCAGAGTTAGAATAACAGACTACTAAGTCTAGCTTTCCAATTAGGCCAACATCTCCATGCAAAGCTTCTGCTGCATGCAGAAACACTGATGGAGTACCAGTACTCGATAATGTTGCGGCAGACTTAGTGGCTACATGCCCCGATTTTCCAAGCCCAATAGTTATGACTTTCCCTCTACAATTAAGTATAGCTTCACAAGCTAGGGTAAAGTTTTTATCTAATCTATTAGCTATACTTTTGAGTGCTGTTGCTTCGGAAAGAATCACTTTCTTGGCTATAGATATCTTATCTGTCATTTTCATATATTAATTCCATACAGGTTAAACTGGTAAAGCACGAAAGAAAGTAGCAGTAACGAGCATAACATTTTAGTTATATATTGATTATAGTTCTTGATTATAATATAAAACACTGCCGTTGTAATCAGGATCATAAGTATATCTCTCATTACATCTATTATAGATAAAGCCTGAGTCAGATGATTATCTATTATCCCAACAACGCTTATTACGATAGCAATATTGAATATATTAGACCCTAAAATATTGCCAACAATAAAATCAAAATTCTTTTTTCTAGCTGATTCTATGCTTGATGCTAATTCAGGTATACTTGTGCCAATTGCAGTTATTGACAACCCAATCACATAATCAGTTAGACCAAATGATTTTGCGATAGTTATACTGTTATCTAGAAATATATTTGTTCCAATCAAGAGTAAAAAAAGACCAAAAATTAAGGATATGAAAACAAGTACACCATGTATATGCTTTTGATTTATCTTCATGCCACCATTTGAATAAAAATATTTATTATAAAAATAAAATGATATAACAAAAAATAACAGAAGACTTGCTGACTCATTTTTTGAAACAGTACCATCTATTAGAACAGGATAAACTAATATGGATAGTAATAGTGCAATAATCATAAAACCTTTAATCTCTTTAGATAGTATTTTGTTTTTTTCAGTAATATTGGATCCAAACAATAGGATAGTTAATGCAAATACTAGAGCTATATTAGCTATATTTGACCCAAGAGCATTCCCAATTGCTATATTGCCTTTCCCTTCTAAACTAGAAATTATAGAGATAAATATTTCTGGAGATGATGTTGCAAGCCCAATAAAGATAAAGCTTGAAATAAATTTTGATATATTAAATTTTTTAGATATATCCTCAGTGGAGGAAACTAGTACATTCGCACCATAGCTAATTAGCACCAAGCCAATAATTAAGTAAAGATAAACTAAGCTAGACATAGAGAAGAATTGTATTAAGTTTAGTAGTCAACCCCGTCAACATCAATCTCAAAAGTTTCTGCATTTTCACCATCATTAACCAGTAATTCTCTTTTTTGCAAGTATGATTCCCTGATGAATATATATTTATCTTTAGCAGCTGTATCTAGAATTTTTGAAGCTCTTAATAATCTCGCTCTGAGATTAACTATATTTAGTGTATTTGCTGCTAGCTCTTCTTTATTATGAAGTTGTTCCACCGGAGATATTTGCATATCAGCATAAAGACCAGGAGCATCTCTAAAACTACTTGCTCCTAAAAAAGGAAGAACTAAATATGGGCCTTGCGGCATACCCCAGTATCCTAATGTTTGTCCAAAATCTTCTTTATTTTTTGTTAAACCCATGGATGTAGCTACATCAAATATCCCCAAAACACCGAGAGTCGTATTTATTGAAAACCTTAAGATATCATGACCAGCCTGATTAAATTTTAACTGAAGCACATCATTTGCTATCGTGCTAACTTCTCCAATATTACTGAAAACATTAGATACTCCTGTTTCTATAGGATCTGGCGTTATATATTTATATGTTTTTGCGACAGGCTTAAGAATATTATCATCTACAACCTCATTGAAGCTAAATATAGCTCTATTCATAGGTTCGAAAGGATCATTTTTAGCCGCACCCGTAGTGCTGCAACCCGAGAGGATAAGTAGTATAACCATGGCTAATGGCAATGTAATTCTAAATTTGTCAATGGGGAAAAATTTGTAATTCATGGTATATATTCTGTATCCATAGTGAAACTTAATATAATATATAGTATACATATAACTATGAAAATAATTAAATACATAATAACTTTTTTTCTATTTTTTTCCACGGCAATCCATGCTGCGAGCGCTCCGGATGTGTTTTTAAAAGATAGCGTCAGGGAAGTGTCTCAATTTATTTCAGAAAATAAGGACATGCTAGAGAATGATCAAAGCTTTTTACAATCAAAGGTTGATGGGTTAATTATCCCAAAGCTTGATATATTATTAATGTCAAAAATAGTCTTAGGTAAGAAAAACTGGCTCTCATTGAATAAACATCAGAGAGACAGGTTTGTTCTAGCTTTCAGAGGATTAATGGTTAGGACCTATATGAAATCTCTTACAGCTTTCGACGGAGAGAAGATTTTCTTCTTACCGTATGCTAAAGGTAAAAGACCTGATGTAGCCAGAGTTCAGTCGAAATATTTATTATCAGAGGGTGAAATTTCAGTAAATTATAGTCTTAAACTAAACAAAGATGATCAGTGGAAAGTATATGATATTAATATAGATGGTATTAGTCTTCTTAAAAACTACCGTGCTGATTTCAGAAATCATATTGAACAACAAGGCATTGTTTCTTTAATAAATGTCCTGGAAGAAAAAAAATAAAACTATTATTATTTATCCTTTAAATGGTTTGAAATGAATAAGCAGTTTAGGTAGAAGTGTCAATACAGCTAATAAAGCTATAAACATGGCCAGCCCTGTTAATAGGCCAAAAATTATTGTTGGAATAAAGTTAGACATAACAAGAATTGAGAATCCAAATATAATTGTAATGCTTGTGAAGAAAATTGCCCTGCCAATACTATTATGAGCATTATATAGCGATGACTTATAATCATTAGCAGATTTATACTCCTCTCTAAATCTATAAATATAATGTATGCTATTATCCACAGCAATACCAATTGCTATGGCTGCTATAGTTATAGTCATCATATCTAAAGGAAGATTTATTAATCCCATCAAGCCTAAAACAAAAGTTGCTGCCAGTAAGTTTGGTATTATACCTATGACAGATAATATTATAGACTTGAATAAAACTAAGAACATAAAGAAAATCCCTGACATGACAAAACCTAGAGATAATATTTGAGAGTTAAATAAACTTTGCAACATATTGTTATAAAGTATTAATACACCTGTTAGGAAATATGATTCTTTTTTTAACCCTAGTTTGTTTTCAATATCATATTCTATCTTGTTGATTAAGTCATTTCTTCTTAAATCTTCTTTTGAATCAAGTATTCTTGCACTAATTCTAGCTTCATTTTTTTCAATTGAAATATATGGGTTTATCGCCATACTTTTGACTTCTTCCGGCACTCTTTTATAGAGTAGAGCCATTTCCATACTATTTAATACTTCGCCATTATTTAATTCTTCAGCAACTCTAATTGTTGATGCAAAGGACAGTACTTTTCCGATTTCTGGAAGTGAATCTAGGTAATCATGAACCTTTTTAATTTTTTCTATTTTTTTAGTGGTAAACCATTGAGCCTCTAAACCTCCATCATCTTCTTCTAATAAACCATCTCCAAACTCATCATCATCTAAAATTTGTTCTGGATTATCAAATTTTATAATTATATCCAATGGTGTTGTTCCACCCAACTTTTCATCTATTTGCTTCATCCCTTTATAAATTTCTGTATCAGATTTAAAATAATTAATAAAACTATTTTCGACACGTAGTTGTGAGATTCCATAAATTGTTGAAAATAAAATTATAACGGTGACCGCAATAATATATTTTCCTTTGTTAATTGTTAGATCAGCAAGAATTTTTGTGAATATAAAAGAGTTCTCTGCTTTGACATTACTTTCTTCTTTTTTCAATAATGATAGTATACATGGCAAAAGAATAAATGATGTTAGAAAAGTAACTATCAATCCAAACGTCATCATATAACCAAAATCAATTACTGGCTTTATATCACTAAATATCAAAGAAGCAAATGCTACGATTGTAGTAAGTGCTGTATACAAGCATGGCCAGACCATTTGTTGAGTTGTCATACTAATTGCATCATATTGAGTTGAGCTAGATGCAGATAACTGTCTATATCTAACGATTAGATGAATATTCATTGATAAGGTTAAAATTAACATAAGGGAAATAAAATTAGAGGAGATTACAGTTACCTGCCAATTTAATAAGCCTAAAAAACCAATCATGAATAATACTGCATAAGTGCAGCTTAATATTGGTAAAGCCACCCATTTAAGTTCTCTAAAAATAATTATTAAAGTTATTAATATGAAGACAAATACACCTAGTCCAAAATTGATTAAATCATTTTTAACATATGTGATCATATCATCAGCAATCATGGGTATCCCACCAATTCTTAATTCAACATTGTTTTTTTCAGAAAATTGACTTTGGATTAGTCTTACTGATTTAAGTAAATTATGCGTTTCCTTATCATGTGACTCTTTTGCCTTTAGATATTTTTCTAACACTTCTTCGAGGAAAATACTTTCTTCAAGAGTAATATTATTATCTATTTTTTTCTTAGTCAGTATTCTTTTTTGATTATTTAGTTCTAAGAGCTCTTTATTATTGTTTAGATTAATTTGTATTGCAGTTGTTGTTCCATCACTACTAATTATAAGATTCTTATATATAGGGCTACTGAGTATCTCATTTTCAGCTTTTACTATATCAACATCACTTGAAAGTATAGTTGGTACATTATTTATCATTTCCTCTAATGGTATTTCAGAGCTTTTTACTAAAGGAATATCAATTATTGATACAACTGACGATATATTTTTTATAGACAATAATTCTTCTTTTAGCTCTTTAATTAGAGAAAGATTATTTTTATCGAATATTTCCCCTTCTAATGGAGTATAGGTCATGACAATAAATTCTTTGGTCGAGTATCTTTCAATACTCTCTCTATATGTTAGAAGGTCATTATCATTTTCCAGGATTAATGAGTCTGCAGAGGCATCAAGTTTAAAATTTGAAGCATATGAACTCATCCCTAAGAGTATAATAAGCAAAACAACAAGCACTCTTTTAGGATTTTTGAGAATCAAATGTAAATATAAGTGTGAAATATTTTTAATCATGGCATTATTCTTTATATGATTTTAGAATATCGAATCAAAGAAGTTTTTAAAAGAAAAATATGGATAAATTAATTATAAGAGGCGGAGTACCATTGAACGGTGAAGTATCTGTTTCTGGAGCAAAAAATGCTGTATTACCAATGCTATGCGCTTCTGTTATGGCTAGTGATAAGCATGTAATACTGAAAAATATACCTCATCTTCATGATGTCACCACTACTGTAAGATTGTTACGTCAAATGGGTGTTAGCGTTACATTGGATGACAACATGAATATTCAATTAGATCCTTCTACAATCAAAAACTATTATGCACCATATGACTTGGTGAAAACCATGAGATCATCAATCTTGGTTCTAGGACCGTTATTGTCAAGATTTGGCTCAGCCAAGGTTTCATTGCCGGGTGGTTGCGCAATAGGAACTAGGCCGGTTGAGATGCATCTTGATGCTTTAACTCAAATGGGAGCATCAATTGGCATAGATAATGGTTATATCACAGCGTCATGTAAAAAACTTATTGGTGCAGAAATAAGGTTTTCAAAAACAACTGTAACTGGTACAGAAAATATATTAATGGCATCTACTCTCGCGGAAGGTAAAACAATTATATCGAATGCCGCAAGA
>Ga0257115_1002343_pt1 | contig 11430 bp, 8 predicted proteins | sample SI112_100mmetaG_FD_194465 | JGI IMG/M metagenome (GOLD analysis project Ga0257115, IMG submission 194465) | Marine microbial communities from Saanich Inlet, British Columbia, Canada - SI112_100m | ecosystem: Environmental > Aquatic > Marine > Inlet | place: Canada: British Columbia | collected...
TTAAATCATCCTGCCGTCTTTCGTTAAGCTTAGGCTGGGCGTCAATGTGATAGAGCGGGCGATGAGAATCGAACTCACGTCACGAGCTTGGGAAGCTCGGGTAATAACCATTATACGACGCCCGCATTTATCGACGGAAACTTAGTGTTTTTTATCCATGAACCCAAAGTTAGAATACAGCTCTATGTCCCCTTTATTAGGTACCCTTAAGGGCATTTTACCCTCTGTAATACCCTTCTTGGAACTAGCAAGATTAGGAAAGGCACGTGACAGCTCCACTTTATCTAAACTAGTATACTGTTTTGTCATACTGGTATCTGTATGTCCGAGGGCATAACACAAAGCAAACTCCTGACCTGTAAGGAACCAAAGTCTTGAGGCAAAAGTCTTTCTTAAATCGTGAAATTTGCCCTTCAAACCAGATTTATTCATTGCTTTGGCAAACACCCTGCTGAATACCTTGATCGTGCCATATCTGTCTTTTCTGGTCTCCATTTGCTTTTCCAGCCATTGATTCAACTCTATCACTGTCATAGCCTGATCATTTGTTAGATGCACAAACCTTTGGAAACTGTTTTTAGTCGTGCTCCCCATGATTTTTAGTCTATAGGCTTGTTCATCCATAACTAGCTCGTTATTGAATGGTTCTGCTAGCCGCAGTCCTGTGTCTCTGTACAACCTATAAGCAGACACAAACAGATTCCGATAGCTCTCATCCATCTTTGCCTCAGAATGTGGAAATCCTTTCACAACATTCGTCAGAATTAGATCAAAATCTGAATCACTGAAATACCTTACAGGTCGCTGTAGGGTTGGTAATTTCTTTATTTTGATTATTGTCGGGATATGCCCTTCATCGTGCATCCAATTGAAAAAGGTCTGCAACGACCTCAGTTTTCGATTCACAGTATCATTCCTCAATTTTGGCATACTGTTTTTAAACACCGTAAAATGCCTTGGGCTAATCCTGTCGACTCTCTTCACCTTTGTAACTTTTGAAAAATCCTGCAAAGCATTGAGATAGATGTCAATCGTAAACTGGCTTAACCTCTGAGCGATCAAATACTGTTCATATTCTTTAACTGCATCCTTTAGGGTCAATGCAGTTTCTACTACCGTACCCCCTTTGCTGTACCAATCCAGCTGTTTCTTTATCTTTTTAACACCGCTTGATCCTTCCTGCTCATATGCTTTGATGATCTTACTCCGAAGAGACGTGTCCTGAATGACATCTCGCCTGTGCACGGCAATGGATTTAGTGTCTGTAGAGAGAGGAAATTTGACCTCATCCCTTCCTATTTTGTCATTTCCCCATCTGATTCTGGTATAATATTTTCCTCCAGATAATAAGATAGGCATTCTTTTTATTCTTGTGATTTTAGTAGCCATAAGCTCCTCCTAGCTGCACCCCACCCAGAAGGCTTATTTGTCTATGTAAGACATTAGAGCCATCGCTGGTACTCTCTTCTGAATGGGGATTTTCTGCGAAGTGATTTACATAGTTCATAAGCACTTCAAAGTTAAGAAATCTTGACGAATTCCTTTAGGGAATTCGTCAATTCAGTAATTCTCATATTCATCTTATTTCCTGATCTGAAAGAAATATGTAAGTATTGGCTATACTTATAAGATACCCTATTGAAGTATACCCTAAACCAAATCCTAGTTACGAAGAGCAAGGGTATAGTTGTTTTGACCCTAATCATGTTTTAGGGTCAAAACCATTAGGGCGCTCAGGCTTTTCTAGGTTCAATTCCGATAGGGTGGATTTTAAATTTCGACCTGATTTCCCTTTTTGAAACCGAGTCTTTTTTCCAATTAATTGCTTAGGATATTTTTTTATCTCATGAGACCAAGTTTCTAGTGGGTATTTTCTCCACCGCTCATCTTCTTTTGGCATATCCGTAATTCCAAACAAGACCTTGTATTGTGACATATTACCCTTACCTGATCCTCCGCGTTTTGTGCATTTTATGAATCCAACCTTTATCAACTGATTACGGGCATTGGTGTATGTCTGCTTGGATCTCCCTGTCATCTCTTTGAACTGAGAATAGGGAAAAGATAATTTTCCATTCCGTTGAGAAATCCATTCACCCTTGATTTCCTTTTTATTAATCTCAGTCCATATGCATTGAAGCAGATCACGGGCAGATATACTCAAATCCTGATATGCCTTTGAAAACCAGACATAATTGCGGTAAAAACAACCCTTGTTCATTTTCACTTTTTTATTCATTGTGAAAAATGTCCAAAATAAAGTGTCGATTATCGAATAATTGGTACTTACATATGGAAATGACAATATTGCATTTATAAGTCCATATATTGTTGAAGTTGCAGATGCTTATTTTGGACATCGAGACCTCCTTTTGGACTTTCTCCAAGACTCCTGTTTATTTTTCTGCTTACATGGGGTGCAAAAACGTTCCTTACCTTTATTTATCTGGAACGGGTTTTTACATCTATGGCAATATTTGATGACATCAGCACCCAAAATATTCTTTTCATAGGTAAAGACAGCTTTTTCATGTACTGCCTTATCTGGATTATTTTGTGCCATCTTCACCTGAGGAATAAGAATTTCTTCGAAATATTGGCATCTTAATTCATTGACGACACATGGTTGATTGCAATACTCTTTATCTATGTACTGATTTAAATCAGCCCTAATCCTTACCCCAAGACAAATACCCTTAGAGTAATTTGCACATCCCTTACTGGCAAACTCTTTTGGACTCATTGTGTACTCCCAATCTTTTATTTATTGTAGGGATTATCCATTGAGCCAACTCCTAACATCGGATTCTAGAAAAAGCAGCTTTCCTATTTTCTTACAACATTTCAACTCACCCTTCTTTACTGCCCTCCTAATCGTCGAATCGCTTAATGATGTAAAAGTTGAGACTTCCCTTATATTTAAAAATCGGCTGGGATGGGTTTGATCAATTTTCTTTTCCAATCGGATTAGACAATCTTCTATTTTACTTGTAGTCATGGTATTTCCTTTTATGTTTTAGTTAAGTAATCATTCTTTCGTTGAATTATATTACCTAAAGCAAAAGGTGGTGACCTAATCGGCACAAGAATGATTAACCATTCTTACCTTTAACCGACGGAAAATGGGGATATATTGTTTTGAGACTATTGGATTGGTGAAAGTGGTGAACTATCCTTCACCAGTGGTGATCGAGGGATAGTGGTGAAAAGGATTTCACCACTGATATTAATTATACAGCTACTTGTTTATATACAGTTTTACACCTTCATGGTATAATCTATTCAGGCTGTTTTCAGACCATTCGCCGAGGGTACTTTTATTATTCTGATAAACAATTATAACTGCACTTCTGATAGACAAATCAGGATTTTCATCTATATAATTTTTTGTAAGAACATAAAGACGGATGTAATTGATTTGAGCATCAGTGCATTCTTTTTTTTTAAAATACTCTACATCAATATCCTCTTTAAGAAATGATGGTATTGAATCAATGTCTATACCACCAGCCTTCTCATGAAACCATTTTACAAAAGCTGCATTGGGTTGCATCCAGATATTGTCCTCATCTGGGACATTTTTATCTTTCGCTTCTTTCAGGTTGACATCAATATGATCATACAGCATTTTATTGAATCTCTTGATAAACTCATCCTTAGGTAGGGCTAAATAGTCGGGATATAATTCTTCGCTTACAATAATCGTCATGGCATCTTCCCATGTAATTTTTGATTCTTTTGGTATTTCCTTTGAGACCATCAAGGAAAATTCAGGCTCATGCGGAGGATTCGGTCCTTCAGATACATCAAGAATTGGCGTTAAACTTGCTATACCCTCTTCCCTTCGGTAGTCATTATCAAGAAATGCATTGTTTGCAGCTTGTCCATGAGATACTTCAATTAACTGAAGTATGATTTCGTGAATGTGTTTATTATTTAGCATAAATAGTAACTTCCTCAATCAAGTCCCAGCAAGTCCCACCGATCCAAGTAATGCTGATCTGGATCATCCCAGGTTCTTATGTTTGTATCTTTGTGCATTCTACCCCCTCGCCCTGGCGTATCAAGCCATCGTTTGTGAGAAGTTGATACATAGGTAGCCACATCTTCACTGGGGACAATATGATATCCAGGTTTTTCATCTTTCCCATATAGGGAAACAAACACATAAAACATGTTACTATCTGTTATCCGTTCAGCCTTCTTAGACATGATCCAATCAGGAACACAATAAGATTATTTCAACAGCGCCATTTTGCGTATACTTGAGAAATTCTCCGCCTGAAGATGATAAAAGTACATCCCAGTGCTTACCTTCTTCCCATCTCCATCGGTTCCATTCCATATAACAGATTTATATCCTGGCTCTTCAATCTTACTTATAAGTGTTGTGACGTGTTTGCCCAATATATCATAAACAACTAAGGATATGTAAGATTCCTTTGGCACATCATATTCAATAGTAGTTATCGGATTAAAGGGATTCGGGTAGTTTTGATGTAGGGAATATTCGTCTGGAATATTTAGTATCGTAAGACTGCTGGTCTGCTGGCTGATTATTTGATTATCACGTCCAAGTGCACGAAAATTAATGGAAACATCAGCTTCCTTCCCCTGTAATGAAATTGGCAAAGAAAAGGTCATCTCATCTCCAGGTGCACATATAAAGTTATAAATACCCAATTCCCGATTTACATCATTTGAAGAGAGTATACTCTTTGCTTTTGCTCGTCCAATAATTACTGAATTCGGATTATGCTTGATTTGCACTTCATAAGCCAAGATTCCCATAGGTAATTCGAAATAGATTGAATGGGGTAATACATGTATATCTAATTGCAAACCTTCATCCGATAGATCCATCATAGATGAACTATAAGTAGTCACGTACCAGTTCCACATCAAAACAAAAGCCATCACATCTTCAAGATCCAACATTGAATCGGGTGAATAATACAAATGTGGTAAAGCCCCAAAAATAGGACCCAACTCTTTACTTATATCGTCCTCATTTAGTGCCTGCACAAATGTGGCTAAATCAATAGCATCGATAGTATATGATGTATCGTAATCTGCAAGCATCCCAATGGGTAAAGATATTGAATAGCCGTCCCCAGGAAAACCATCGCCATCACCATCTAAGCCATATCCAGATATATTAGTTAATTCTGCACCAATCGAAACAGTAAGAGTATCTAATGTCGTAAAATTATCATCTATGCGTATCAACAACTGTGTCGCATCCATTAGAGGTTCTAAAAAAGGAGACAACATACCAATCTGATTATTTGAGACTGTAATGAATTCATTTGTAAACAGATTATGATCCATATACGTTGAAAAAGAGATTAAAATTTCTCTGTCATTCCACAATAGTGTTCCTCCCTCAGGATCAATACTTGTAATAGTAGGATAGTTTGGTAATATATTTAGGTTTTCAATAAAGGAAGTGTCCGTTAACCCTGTTCTATTAAAGGCAATAATTCGAATAGATGCATTATCAGAAAATTCATTAGGGACAATCCATTCAAAGACGCCATCATTTTCCTCCTCTTCAGAAATTAAAGACCAACTCACCGTATCAACGCTGTAGTGCAAATCAATATAAGTGACCGTATCATTTTCCTGCGATGTCCATGTGATTGGCACCGTTGATTCCATTCTTAAAACTGCATCATCTGATGGTGATGTTAAATTTATTTCGGGCGGCGTAGCATCTAGTACTGCGAAGGCTGGCGTTATGTCAAATGCCGTATTTGAATTATAATCCTGAACTGTGACTCTTATCTGAGCTGTATTTGTAAAATTCGCGATAGAGAATTCTATAGAATCTGCAGATGCTAAATAAGGAGTGTGCAATAGAGTATCAAAGGATACGCCATCGGTTGTGTATTCGAAGAGATGGTCTAGAATTGAGATATTGTCGGAATGATTCCATATTACTGATAATAGTTCATTCTCTAACACACTAAATCCAATTGCAGGATGAGAGACAACAATTTCTGGAGGAGTACCGTCATAGACTGTGATTAATTCGCTAGTATCTTTAGCCTCAAAGTGAGAGTTATCCCACACCGTAATAATCAATTGAAAAGATTCCAATGAGCTATCAGGCGCATAAACTGTTGCCTGACCAACATCTGCCATTAGAGTATCCATTCTAATGGTAGCATCGGTATACATGAAATCTACAAATGCGGAATCCAGCAACCAATTGTCTGTAGCATCCCAGTTAACTGTAACATCATCGCTGGTGCCCACATTTGTTGTGCTTAAGCTAGTTATTGAAACTGTAGGATTTGTATTGTCAGTAACTGAAAAATAATCGCTAAAAGTTTCGTCTTCATTATCATAAATATCAACAGCAACCAACTTTATTCTGGCATTATTTGTTATATCTGAAGGGATATTAAATGCGAAATGATTTGAATCGGCAGTTTCGCCACCCATTAGAATAAATGAACCACCCATGTTACTGGAAAAGTAAATAAAAACAGAATCCAAGCCAATATTATCCGATGCCTCCCATTCCACATTGATTGTATCATATTCAGCCACTAAAAATTCTCCAACAGGTGATAGGAGTAAAATTTCTGGTAGTGTATTATCATAAATAGAAAAGAAGTTGCTTGTGTCCCTTGCACTGTTCCCCCAGCCGTCAAATACTTCAATGATAAATGCAGCATTGATTGAAAGAACACTGTCCGGCACATTAAATAAATATTCCCCCGTTTCTGCAGACAGACTAGCCACACTATCTATTGATTGCAAAGAATCATTAGAAAAATATATTTGAGCCATTTCTAAATTCATATTATCTGTTGCTGACCAAACAACAACTAAATCATCATTTGTGCCAACATTTGTGGTTATCTCACTGATATTAATGGTTGGGGCGACTGTATCATTATTTTTTATGCACCGAATTGAAAAACCATCGTTTTTTCCAGCATTATAGTGTGAACCTCTATATATCCCACCGTTCGCATATTCTAACATTCGATAGAAAGCACCATCACCATTTTCGGTAGATGTGTAGAAGAAGCCTTTTCTATTAATTTCTAAAGCATTAATACCAGAGTTAGTGATTCCACTACCTCTTGCAGAAAAACCATATGAATCCGTTCCCTCATTCCAAGAATAAGTCCAATAATTTGTTCCCTGTTCTCTTAATTCAGCCCCCTCATTACTACCTCTCCATCCAACGTCTCCGAGACTCCCTTCATCAATACCTAAAAAAAGTTCTAATTGTTGCCAATCATCATCTGTAGGCACGTGCCACCCAACAGGAGCAATTTGCCTTGTATCTGAGATGGCATAAAAATTATATAGAGCACCAAAAGCGCTATTGTATGATTCATTGGAAACATTTCCGATATGATCCTCATAATTTTCATCTGAAGAAAAGAAAGCACCCTCTGTAATATCATTCCACCCTTCTTCCAAGTCAGCTCCATTCAAAATCTCATCTCCATTTCTGTAACGAGTTACTTTTAAATTTTGAGCCATCCAAGTTTGATCACCTATTTGTATAGTTGAGTATTCATTACCATCTATATCTATTATAAACTCGCTGCCATAACACCCAACCCCAAAGGCCCCCATATTCGCACCATCTTGTCCAGTACCTACACATGGTGATGTATCGTATAATGTAAAGTCACTACTGTCGGCGTTACAGAAGAGTGGGTCTGAGTCGATATTATCATCACCCCAATTCAGATAAATTTCTTGATCTTGACAAATACCATCAATACCATACTGTATATTTGAAAATTCTACATTGATATAATTTCCAGATACATTACCATCACTCTGTATTTCAAAACCATCACCTGAAGGTGAGCAGCCACCGCCTGTAATATTATCCCCCCAAAATATTGAGTTGACAATATTTATCGTTGCCCCCCACGCAATAAAACACCCACCACCATTATTTGCGATATTCTGTGTAACTATACAATTAGTTATATTCACGACACTTTCGTCTATGCTCATTGCTGAAACGTAAAAACCACCACCATTTTCATTTGATGTATTGTTATTAATTAAACAATTTTCAATCGTCACTGAAGGAACTTCTATTATATATATTCCACTTCCATAATTAGAACTATTTAATCGAATAACTGAGTTTATTATTGATGGGCTTGCATTATTTATAATACTTATACCTCCACCCATATCACCAAAATTGTTCTCAATAATAACATTATCAATAATTGGGTTTGTTGCTTGACCAGAAATAATCACACCTCCGGCATAATTCCCGTTATTCAACCCATTTGTAATAGTAAAACCACTCAACACTGATGTAGAATCTTCCCCACTTTCAATAGTTACTACACTTCCATTCTGATTCCCGTCAATAATTGTTGTTTCTCTATCTTCACCCTGGACTACAATACTCTTACCATTGAAGTTTATATTTTCCACATAAGTACCCGATGCAACCAAAACTGTATCTCCGTCACTAGACAAGTCTATTCCATGTTGTATCGTAGCAAAAGGACTCTCTTCACTACCATCATTGTCATCTGATCCTGATGTGGAGACGTGCCAGGTGGGACCTGCATAAACTGACTCCTGATGATAATAATAAGCCCCCATATCCATTCTGGTACCGTCAGGATCCTGATCATCGATATCGGTGGTGTAATCCTCACCATCATTATCTTGATCTGGATTACCAGCATCTATGCAAGGTGAACCTGAATCAATATTTAGATAAAGACTATCTCCACTATTGGTTGTAAGAAAAATTGGATCTAATGATATATTATTGTAAAAATCTGTAGAATCCCCATTTGTATTCACTAATGCGTTAACTCCTATGTAAGATGGTAAAGTCGTTCCTTCATAGTTTATATCGCAATTATATATATTATTGTAACTAATGTCTATATTTTGGCCATCAGTTTCAATCCCAGTGCTAAAAGCATAAATATTATTATTAATAATATCAATATTTGAAGAACTGGATGTTAACCTAATTGCTGTACTACTTCCCATCCCGTTCATAGTATTGTTTATTATATCAGTATTTGTTGAATTAGAAAGATTAATACCAAATCGAGTTTCGTTATCCGAATAATCTAAAATGGAAATGCTATTCCCCTTGATTAAACAATCAGAACAATTAAGGATACCATAACCAAGTTCGTCTGGTCCTCCATCTGAATCTGATCTATTTACTATTTGTGAACTTATCAATGATAAATTATCGCATTCATAAAATGTATAAGAATATGAATGTCTACAAGTACTACAAGAACCATGGAACGAACTATACTCGGACCATGATTTCGTACTTATTAATGAAGAATTAATATTAATAATTGAACTTGAATGAACTCCATATGAATATGCGCTTTGTTGACCGCCAGGTGAGAAACTGTATGATTCTGAAAAAATCTGTGAATTATTAATAGCAATATTATTACAATCATAAATACCATATGCTGTACTTGTGTTATTTGTACTTCCTTGAGAAGAACCAATATGTGAATCAACATCAATAACTGAATTTTCAATAGTGATATTTTCAGAACCTTTTATTCCATACTTTACATCGTTTGTGATTGTTGGAGTCCATATATTTTCTAAAGTGGAGTTGGATATAGTTAGATAATCAGCACCTTCAATACATGAAGAGTTATTTTGATATCGAAGAGTCATACTTAAATTATCAAAAGTAATATTTGATGTATTTTCAAAGAAAATGCCGTTACTGGAATATGTAATGTTGCAATAAGATATTTCAGAATTAGAACTTGCATCCACAAATCTGATTCTCCCCCATCTTAGATCATCATTGTCAGTAGTTATCATTGTAAGTGTAACTGGATTATTCTCAGTACCATCTATATGCAAAATTCCATTGATAATGAAATCCACGTTAGAGTCAAATCGTAGCAATGAGCCATTTTCTATCGTAAGAGACTGCGAACTCGGGATTGTAATAGTACTATTTATAATGTATATACCGTCCTGAATAAGAGTACCACTAATTTCGCCTGATAGATATTTCGCCAGGGTAATAGTTGCTAATTCTATATCAGAGTTGACAGTTATTGTAGTATCATAGGTCTCAAATCCCACTTTCTCATATTGGATATCATAAGTTGAATAAGTATCTGCTATATAGGTATATGTTCCTGTATTGTCTGTATAAACCGTATCAGCATTCGTAGTCAGAGAATCTGTAAAAATCACCATGACATCAGCGTGATCCAATTCCCCTGATAGAAGAACAATCCCTATTATATTAGAATAGACTGAAACGAGAGTGATTGGATCTAATTCCAAATCATCATTAACAAATAGCTCACTAACAGTTTGCGTTGCATAGCCTTCTTTTGAATATTCGATATTGAAAATACTAGACTCGACATTATTACTGTAAAAACCATTAATATCTGTAAATACCGAATCTGACAAATCATTTACAGTATCCGTGAATTTTACTTTAATCCCCGAATGATCTGATTGATTAGATAGGTATGCATAACCGCTTATGGAATTGGCATTAATTATTACCTGAAAGAAAAAATAAATAAGAAATCTTTTTTTAATCATTCCACCAACACCAGCCCATTGATCTTTTCTAGAATAGTTATATCATTATTCTCTGGCCCAATAAATGCATCGCTGCCATTAAAACTGAGCGTAGCTGAACCTGCTTGAAGCAACTTCACCTGTATCTCTGCTAGATCACCTGTGCCGCTTACAGCAGGGTTATCTCCATCAAGCAAAGTGGTATTTATCTGTACAGCACCTGCTTCAGTATTGATCTCATATAGAAAAATAGAATTTTGACCATTCTGGAAAAAACTGCCCTGGGATACAGACATGATCTCCAGTTTCGCAGGGTCATACTCCAAATGAATCTCTGACATCATGAGGTTTGTAACCTCTTCTGCCATTATCTGGAAGGTTACAGTTTCACCTGCTTGAGCAAAATGTCTCCGTGGATAAAACATGAGTGCTGGGCCTGCAACAGCATCCACAATAAATGAAACACTGGTTACATCGGACGTATCTCCATTGAGATAACGGGATTGGACCGAAAGCTGGTGATCTCCTTCATCCAAATAGCTTAGAGTAGCAGAAGTACTTTCACTCCAGTCTGTCCAATCAAAAGAATCATATTTATAACGGTACTCTGTAACGAGTTCATTCCCTTCCCAGGTAAACTCAATGGATTCTGAATAAAGTATATCCCCATCAACAATATCCAGCAAACCGATAATGGGTGCTATATAATCGCCCCCTTCTTCGTCCAATGGATTATCCCGAGTCGGTGTAGTGTCTTCACAGCTGAGTACAAACAGTAAAGACAATAAATATATCAGTCTATATTTCATTAAAGATCCGAGAAGAAATAAGAATCAATAATACTTGTTAAATAAGCAGATACCAGAGTGGTTG
>Ga0257115_1002356_pt1 | contig 11376 bp, 10 predicted proteins | sample SI112_100mmetaG_FD_194465 | JGI IMG/M metagenome (GOLD analysis project Ga0257115, IMG submission 194465) | Marine microbial communities from Saanich Inlet, British Columbia, Canada - SI112_100m | ecosystem: Environmental > Aquatic > Marine > Inlet | place: Canada: British Columbia | collected...
CCGCCACTAGATGTAACTGTAGTAATTCCAGAGCCAGACAATGAAGCTGATCCACCACTATATGCATAAGTGCCCTTACTTCCGGGTAATTCTGAATGGTATCCAGCGCCGCCACCGCCACCACCGCCAAGTACATCGTAGGTGACAGTGGCAGTCTTCGACCTACCCCTCAAATTATCCGCAGATATTGTACTTGATGTAGGGATACCAGATGTACCCGCACCAACACTAGGTACATTACTGCCGCCACGATAATACTCTGCCATCCCAATAGGATTACTGCCACCAAACTCTGTTTGTATGTCTGAAAAACTAATTGCGCCTGATGGAGTTGTCATTAGATTGTTCCGTATGCTGTTATATTGCCCACTACAGTAAGATTACCTGATGCATCCAATTTCATTTTGTTTACTGCACTGGTAGCAAAATATAGAACCCCACCGCTTTCTGTAATAGTCCAATCTCCCAAGTCAACAGTGGTTGCATTTAAAGTACTTGCTGAGAATGCTTGTGAAGAACTACCTGCTAATTCAGCTTTAGTGTCAATCTCTGCTTGCAAGCCTGATATGTCACTAATACCAGCAGTAACTGCAGTCCACTGAGTGTTCGCATTATCATATTGAAGTAACTGTCCGTCTGAAGGAGACATAGAACTATTTACATCTGTTAAGCTAGGCAAACTACTTGTAGTACTACCTACTATCCACTTAGATGTACTAGTATCGTACTTTAAAATCTCTCCATTAGACGGTACTGAGGCTATATTTACATCAGACAAACCATTTAAGCCAATGTCTATGTTTGCCGTTCCATCAAAACTTACACCAGCAATAGTTCTTGCTGTTTCCAAATTAGTTGCTGTGTCAGCATTACCTGTGACATCTCCCTCAAGGTTTGCTACAAGTGTACTTACAGTGTACCCTGTAGCACCTGTATCTACTGTTGTGGAAGAGGTTAGGTCTTGTAAACTATCATTAAACAGTTTCCATTTAGAACCATCACTAGCATCTCTAAATAAACCAGCACGTCTTATAGCACTATTGTTATAATATGTACCAAAGATACCTACATCTAAAGAATCTGTAGATGTATTAGCTCTTGCTAGTTCTATTAAAGAGTCTTCTACAGAAAGATTAGCTGTATCTATAGTGGTCATAGTTCCAGATACAGTTAAGTCACCACCTACTATAACATTACCTGAAGTTGTTACCGCACCAAAATAACCATGATTCCAAGAAGTACTTCCATCGCCTATGGTACGAGAAGAACTATCAGGAATAATGTTAGAAGCTACTTTTGAATTGAGAACTACTTGATCAGCAGCAGCATCGTTGCCTAATGTTGTGTTACCATTAACTGTAACATTGTTAGCGAATGTTACATTAGCATCATTGAATGTGGCGGCTGTAGTTTGGCTTGATCCACTTTTAATTACAAGCTGCCTATTAGAACCTATATTAGAATTAAATGATCCAAAAACAGTACCACCGTCTTTGAGTATTACATCTCCACCGTCAGCATCTAAGTTTATATCTCCTGCCGCATCTAAAGTAAGATCGCCACTAGTTAAACTCAAAGTAGTAGTGTCTAAAATAAAATCATCTAGCTCTAGTCTACTTAGTGTGGTAGTTCCTGTAACATCTAAGGTTCCAGCTATTGCTGTGTTACCAGTAGTATCAGCCACGGTAAACTTATCTGTGTCCATAACAAGACCACCATTAAGTGCGGTTTCACCTGTTACTGTTAGCTTATCATCTAAGGTTGTTTCATCTGTAATGTCTACCTTACCTGAAAAATCTACGTCTGCTGCTGTAAACGTAGCTGCTGTAGTTGTACCAGACTTAATAACAATATCATTTGTACTACTCTTTTTTACTATGCCACCAATGTCTGCCGTATTTTGTTGCAGTAAAATACCAGAACTAGCAATCCCATTAATAGTTAAAGTGTTACTAGAAACTAAGTTATTATCTGTTAGTATTAAACCAGCATTATCTCCTGCATATACAGTGTGAGCTTTTAGAATACCGTCAAAGTAACCGTCTTTAAACATCTTACCTGTTAATCCTAAATCTACAGTATTAGTATCTTTAGGATATAAACTAGTAGCAGTAGAAACTATGTTTTGCTGCGGTCCTATTTTTTCAATAGCCGCACCACCGCCCGTTACAGTAGGGTCGTGGGTGTGTCCATCTACTGAACTAAAGGCATCCTTAATGGCATTAAACTCGTTATCAAGATCATTAGCATTAATAACACTACCATTAGAAATGTTATCATCATCGTCCTGTCTTACATACCCGTTATTTGACATAGTTTTTCCTTATTGTCTGTCATTCTGAGCGTACTCTATTACAGCAGTATCAAGAGTAAATGTTGGATTAGTTGTATTATCTACAATACGTAACGCTACAGTTTTACCCGACCCTATAACATTTGTGTTATATATATTATCTAATTCACCACCATACCTAGCTGTACCATAAATAGCATTAGATGCACCATATACAAACACAGATGTACCTGTTCCTACGAGTTGCTGTGTTGGCGGCTGTACTGTACCTGCTTCGGCTTTCGCATCAAAATCGTATTTAATGTTAAAGTCTAGTGACATTGCTCCAGCAGGTTGAGCATACAAAGTCATTTTGTAAAACGTTTTTCTTGTTTGTGGGTCTGTTATAGGCATGTAGGGAGATTCATATATGGCTTCTATGTTATCCCCATCAAAGGTAGAACCCGTATCCATTACATAAACGTACCCATCTTCATTTGAAAATGCTACAGTTTCTATATTATTAACATACCTACTGTCTGCTACTGTTGCCTTTATGCCCTGTGTAGTTGCCCAAGAAAAGCCTCCTGCACCTTGCGATACATACTTTGTTGTTATTAAACCTTTAGCCACAGAATCTGTTTCATTTTCAATATACGAAAATAGTCTATATTGTGCTTTTTCACGAAGAATGACAGAGCAAAAATTAGATGTTATGTTTAATAAAGTACTAGCATCTTTTTGTATTTTATTAGAGGCTACGTCTAAGGCAAAGTCACCTATACGATCTGTTGCACTTAATAGACGTAAACCATCAGGAGCAAGATACATAATGTCACCACCAACTTCTTGTATCGTATTACCGTCTATGCACCCTGTTCTAGTTGTAATAGGAGATATGGTATAGTCTGCAGAACTAGAACCTCGTAAAGCGGAAATAGTATCTTTAGTAAATATTATAAGTTGATCCCTAAAAACAATAAGACCTGTTATATTTTGGCCTACAAGTTTATCCCCACCTAAACCTACCTCAAAATTGTCTACTGTTTCTGGGGCTGAATATACTAACATATTGTTTACAGCATAAAAAGCGGCATTCTTATATATGGCTACGTGATCTGCACCTGATATTGCTGTAGAATTTGCTGCAGTTAAAAAGGTAAAAGTGTCTCCTGATGTACTATATATTGCTGGATAGTTTGCCCCGTCTACAAATATAGTATTATCATATCCCGAAAAATTGTACGTGGCACTTCTTACTTTACCACCTACCCCTACTGCTACCCCTGAGTTATTTGCAAAAGGTGTCCACGCATTACTTCCCCCAGTGTTTAAAAAGTATTCAGTTTTATTACTGCTGTTTTTTCTAGCAGCAATAATTTTACTAGAGTTAATTACCTTAAGGGCTAACGTTGGGCCTGTACCTGCTAAAGCATTTGTAGAATACTTCTGATACCCAAGTATTTTAGAGTAACCACCCTCTGTATTAGGCTCAAAGTTTTGCAAAATAGTAGCAGAACCAACAGCATTTATACCTTGCTGAAGTTTACTGAGATTAGAAATAAGCCCACCTCTAAACTCTATAGGAAATGTTTGCCATTGGGTTGCCATTAATAGTGAACTCGTGTATCTCTTATGTAGTCTGTACGGTTTATATTTATACTACGTAAGTGTTTTATACTTTGTTGAAACTTTACAAAGGACTGTTGTGATGATTGATTGTCGCCCCTAAACTGGTATGCGTAGTACATAGCGCCATCAACAATAACGTGTCTATGTTGCTCTGGTATACTAGGAACATCGCTGTGTAGCTCTAGATTAAAACCTAACGTGTAGTATTCATATACTACTTCATATGCTTTATCTGGAGAGGGGTATACAAGTATTTCTTTACTAGGTGCACGGATTATATATCTAGGAACACCTCTTATATCAGTACTTGAGTTATACTCTATATCCGCATGTTTGTCAAGATATTCTTCATATGTCATTGATTTTAATTTAATAGTATCTACATTTAATGTAGTGTCCCTTTTTATTCTAAAGCTATTCATGTTTACCGTTTTACAATCTGTAGGTAATCCATACCTAACTTCACCTGCTAGTAAAACTTCTGTTTCTTCTGCATGGTTCCAAGGCCACTCAAACTCTTCATGGTGTATATGTCTAATAGAAGAGTTAATAGCCTCTTTAGCAAAACTATAAAACCCCGTAGCTGTAGCAAAATTAGTTGTGTTTAATTCTACTTCGTTTAACCTTCGGTTAACATCGTTAACTATACCCAAGAAGTCGTATGCCATATTTTATTTCTCCCTAATACGTAAAAATATAGATCGCTCGTATGTAAGAGAACTAGCTGTAGTTATACCACACGTTATTTTATAACGTAAGTTATTAGTTCCTAAAGATAATCGTATCGTAGATACTGTGTTTGTATTTGTTCCTGTAACAAACTGCAAACCATTAACAGTATCAGCATCTGCTACTTGTGTCTTTACATCAGAAGCATTATCAATATACCATGTAACAGAAGCAATAGTATCCGTGCCTAAAAATCTAGACCAATCTACACTGTAATCTATTGTTTCATCTTTATCTTTATCGGGCCACTTATATGCCATGTAGTTTCCTCTATGCTGCTATGAACACTGTTTTAGCACGTGCGTCTTCTGCTAGTATGTGTACTGTACGATTTTCTTTTTGTATGTACACAGTATTTACTGAACTTAATGTATGTAAAAATACAACATTGTTTTCTTTTTGTACAGTAACATTATAGTCTGTATCCTGCCCTAGAATATATACTACTCTTTGTTTACTGTAATCTTCTTGGCTGTAATCAGTAGAGTTCTCTACTATTGTAACCGTACCGACAGAACTTGTCAAGCCATTTAATGTTACAGGTACAGTTGTATTAATACTTAAAGGCTGACCCGTTAAAGTAAATGAACCTTCACTTACAGGTCTACTTGTATTAAATACAGCATCCTGTCCATTGACACTAAAGGTAGCTGTAGCAGGTATAATGCTCGGTAGATACTCTAGTGTAGCAGTTTGTCCTGTTAGGGTAAAGGAACCAACTTGCGCTAGTTCAGATATTCCTCTGTCAATTTCTTGACCTTCTAGTGTAAATACACCAGCTTCTGGGTACAAGTTAAGCGACTTAATAAAGTCTGTGTCTTGACCAGATAATGTAAAGCTGCCTGTATTAGCACCAATAGCTCTTATTAGATCAGCACTTTGACCTGTAGTTGTAAAGCTACCTTGATCTGCTGCTACGTTTAGTTGCGCATTAACATTTGCAGCCTGACCTGTGTAAGTAAAATCACCTACCTGTACTGCACCTGTCACGCCTATTACAAGAGCCTGTCCTGTTAGGCTAAATGTATCTGCATCTGCAGATATAACTCTGTTAATATTTAGATCAGAGTCTTGGCCTGTTAGGGCAAACGTTTCACTTACTGTACTCTCTATTACAGACTTAGTTAAATTTACATCTTGTCCTGTTAGAGAGTAGCTATTGCTTTCGACGATCTCAACAATGTCAGCATTAGCATCTTGACCTGTAAGTGCAAACGTACCTGTGCCTGCAATAAGAAGCTGTACTTTTCTAGGGTCAGCATCTACACCAGTTAAAGTAAATGTACCTGCATCTACTGTAACATTAAACTGTGCAGATACACTGGCATCCTGTACTGTTAAGGTAAAGCTACCAAATTGTGCAGTAGCATACAGGAAGTTATCTTGACCTGTAAGGTTAAACGAACCTGTAGCGGCTGTAAGTACTTGACCCCTAATAAGATCATCTGCAGCCTGTGTTGTAGCAGTAAATGTACCCGCATCTACAGATAGAACATTGTCAACGTTTAGTATAGAGTCTTGACCAGTAAGAGTGAAGCTACCTGTAGTGACTTGCTCTACTGTATTGATACTTAGTACAGAGCCTTGGCCCGTAGTAGTAAAGCTACCTGCATCTACGGCTAGAGACTTACTCTCAATAAACTCTACGTCTTGACCAGTAAGAGTAAAGCTACCTGTGTTAGCCAAGAAGTTATCTTGTACAGACAGGTTAGTTAGAGTAATACCTGTAAGAGTAAAGCTACCGTGAGTTACATCTACACTGCGTACAGATGTTAGAGTAGATGCTTGACCCGTAAGTGCAAAGCTACCACTGGCTGCTGTAATTTGATATACAACACCAATGGCCCCATCATCTGCAAGGGTAGCTGATGCTAAGGGGCTGAAGCCAAGCATTCTTTACTCCTGCTATACGTCAGTTGCGCTAGAAAACTCGTCTAATCCTTTTAGATAAGCATAGCATATTTCAATTAAATTTCCTGTCCCAGTTATATCATTATACATTGCAGTATATTGTTTTATAAGTATAGGATGTGCATTAATTTGCCTTGATTCTTGAGAGCTATAGCCATGCACTTCTATTGTAAGATAGCCATCAATTACAGACAGCCTAGATATTTTTAAATATGCCTCTGCTGCAGACATATTTACATTTGTTTCGTTTTGATTTAGTTGTTTTTGTAAAGCCATTATGCGTACCTATTCATATGTAGTTTAATCCACGCTGTCCAGTGGATATTAGTAGACGCAACTCCAGTTACATCTAATACGAGCCGCCTAGTTGTAATTGTTGTATCAACATCTGTTGAATTAAGAGCAGACCCTTCACTGTGTATTACAGATTTTGTAGTTGTTCCTGCTTGTGTTACTGTACCGTCTGTAGCAATTCGCCAAGCCGCAGATAACTCCCATACTCTTAATAAGTTGTTTGTAGTATCATTTGCTATAACTTTAGCAGACATATATGCAAAGTTTTGTGTGTAAAAATACAGACCATCTGGAACAAGTTCTAAAAAGTGTGCTTCACTTGAACTTTGGTTAAGTCCTTCTGAGGATATTGTAGCAGTGGTTGCGTTTGTTGTTCTACCCCAATATTCACAATATGCTGTTTGCAATGGTTGCACATTGCCGCCTCTTGCAAAGGCATGACTAGTTACAGCCCGCCCTCTACTTACACTAAACCCTCTAGTTCCTGCTTTACTACCGTCCCCTAGTGTTACACCATACTGACCTACAGGCATACCAGCGCCGCCGCCAAGCAAATTTACGCTATAGTTAGAAGAAGCATTTGAGTCATAGCCTACAGCCATTGTTCTATAGCCACTTGCATAGCTATTTTTTCCCATAGCAATTGCTTCTGTTCCACTTGCTCTCATACGATTCCCAATTACTATGGAATCACCACCTGATGCTACTTGATTTGCATTCGTCCTATATATACCTAAATCAATAGCACTAGCACCTCTAACGTTACCACCAGTAGTTCCGCTATCGGGTATTCCCAACATAAATGCGCCAGTACCCTTGGGAATAATAGCCGCCCCTGCATTTGTAGAGCTACTATTTACTGAAAGTGATGCCACATTTACTGTATCGTTAGGGCTTGCGGTATTATCAGCAGAAGTAAAACCTGTTACACCCCCGCCGCCTCCAACAGCAGAGCCATCTATGGTCATACTTCCAGAGGAAGCGGATATATCATTTGTTTGATGATTAATTGTGATAGACATTTAAGTATACCTTTTTAATTATACTGCTGTACTTCCATCCATATCAGCTTGAGCCATGACCCAAGCGTAACATTTATCTACAAAGGCATCGCCTGATGCAGCTTCGATGTCTGTGAGGTTTGCGTTGTAACGTTTAAAGTCTACCTCACGTGTATCATCTGTGGGTGTTGCTGTAGCATAAGCTGACAGGTCAATCATCACGGTGAACTTTGGGTCTGACCCACGTTGACGTGACACAGCCGCTGTCACGATGCGGTAGTAAGCGTTATTAAATGCAATGCCGTACTGGCTTGCACCTTCTGCGATGTTGTGTTGTATAGCCATTAGTTTTCTCCTTTTAGGCGTATTAGCTGTATTAGCCGTAATTTAAATCTGCTGTTTCAATCGTAGCAAGCCAACGAATGTTTGTAGATGCTGCTCCTGTAGCAGTTATAGAAAGGCTTCCATTTGTTGTATCCGTAGATAAAGCAATAGTCCAGCCCGGTGTATTATCTATAACTGTTATTGCAGAATTAACTAATGTTACAGTAGAATTAGCACTAGCTTGAACTAACAAACCTTTAACTTCCCATGCCGCACAGTCTGTGCCGCCAGACGCTTGCTCTCTAGCAACAATAAGTCCACTAAAAGCTACTGCAAAGTCACTTCCTACGCTTACTTGGTTGTACGACCCAGCAGAGCTATTATCGGTAGTCAGCACGGTGGCTGTAGCATCTGTTGTGTCAGCAAAAAGAGGATACGTACTTTTTTGTACGCTTCCTGAACCTGTACCCAACGCATTAGACCCAAAGGTTAAACTGTTTTCTGCCTTTGCTTTAGCGTAAGGGCCAATGACGGTGGAGTACTGTTTTGAATTTGTAGTGGAAGCAAACCCACCTATTATATGCGAATATGAAGCATCTGCCGTATTACTAAACCCACCTACAATTGAAGAATAGTTTCCGCTTGCTGTGTTACTTCGTCCTACGGTAAAGGAGTATTGTCCAGACGCTGTAGTACTTAGTCCTAGTGCTGTGCCATAAAGACCTGATGCTGTAGTGCTAGTGCCAATAGATACACCTTGAACAGTAGCTTTTGATTGGTAGCCTATTGAAACGCTGTATCCACCAGTAGCACCATAGCTAGAGGTGTTGTTGCCAATGGCTGCTGCAAAGCTGTCTGTGCCAGAGGCGTAACTATCTCCAATTGCTGTAGCTTGAGTTCCAATAGCATAAGCATCTCGACCAAAAGCATTTGCGCTTGTGGCTCTAGCTTGTGCATTACGCCCAACAGCCGTTGAAAAATCTGAGGTAGCATCTGTTCCATACCCTATTGCTAGAGTCGATGTACCTGATGATACAGCAGTACCACCTATTGCAATAGCAGCCGATCCAGAGGCAGTTGAGTTTAAAGCTGCAAAAGACCCGTTACCACTAGCAGTGGTACTGTACCCTAAAGCAATTGAATCGCTTCCACTTGCTGTTGCTGATCTACCTATAGCAAAATCGTTTGCACCTGAAGCTGCAGCACTGTCGCCTATGGCTACTGCATCATCGCCTGTGGCTGATGGTTGGGCTGTTACACTAACTTCATTAGCAGCATAAAGATCAACACCACCACCTACTGCAGTGCCACCTAATAATAAACTTGTACCATCTGAGCTAAGGGTTATAGCACCGCCAGAGCCTGTGTTATCAATATTAATAGAACCCATTATTTATTACTCCTATGCATACGTCACCTCACTGGTCTGAATATTAGCAACCCAACGGATGTTATGAGAGGCTTCTCCTGTACAGGTAATTGCTAAGGCGTTGTTTGTGTTGTCAGCAGTTAAGGCTACTACCCAGCCATTACCGTCATCAAATGTCTGTATGTTGCTGCTTACTAAGGTAGTTGTACCACCGTCATTTTTCAGTAAGCCTTTAATCTCCCAGCCGCCTTGATCCTGTGCGCCATTCTGCATTGCCACAAGTGTGCCTGAGAACATGATGCAGGTGTCACTGGCGGCTACGATTTGGTCAGTAGTGCCGGGGGTTGTATTATCTGTAGTTAGTACTGTTGCTGTTGCATCTGTAGTATCTGCACGGAGAATATACATACCGCCTTGAGCGTCACCTGCAGCTGCAAAGTTCCCACCAGCAAACTTGAATGAGTTTTCAATAGGGTTGCGAACCTTAAGGCCAAAAGCAAATGCTTTAGCTGCTGTCGCCTGAGCGTCATAGCCAAGCGCCACAGCCCCTTGTGCTGTCGCCTGACTGTAGTACCCTATACAAACACTGTTGGATGCAGTCGCCTGTGTCGCCTCGCCAATCGCCGTTCCGTAGGCTCCGGTAGCTTTTGCCTGTTTCCCGATTGCGATACTGCTTGTCTGTTGTGCGCCGTAGCTAGATGAGTTGTTTGCAATAGCTGCTGCGAAGCTGTCTGTGCCAGAAGAATATGCTCTACCGATTGACGTTCCGTCTTGTCCGTAGCTGTAAGCATGGTGTCCGAAGGCATTGGCATAGCTTCCAGTTGTTGCGATAGAATAAGCCCCAACCGCTGTTGCATCAGCAGAACCAGAAAAAGAGTTTCTGCCTATTGCTGTTGATCGGTTCCCGCTAGATGTAGAATTTTCTCCAATGGCAATACTATTAATACCACTAGATGTACTGTCGCCAATAGCCACACTTTCTGTGCTTGATGCAGTTGAGCCGTAACCAATCGCCACAGCATTTGTACCAGTGGCACTAGGCGCAGTAGGCGTACTTGGGTTTTCATCATATAGCTCTAACGCAGCACCACCACCTACTGCACTGCCACCTAATAATAAACTTGTACCATCAGAGCTAAGAGTAATACCCCCACCAGAGCCAGTATGATCTATTTCAATCTTACCCATTATGCGTATATAACCTCGCTTGTATTAACAGTTGCAGCCCAACGTATATTCGTAGCTGCTGCACCAGTAACCTCAACTTTAAGACCGCCGTTTGTTGTATCCGCTGATAAGGCAACCGCCCACGCTGATGCACCTGCTGTATGGTAAAGAGAGTTCACAATGCCGTTGCCAAGAACAGTTGACCCAGCATTTGCATCCCTTAGTAATGCGCCCTTAATCTCCCAACTTGAGTAGTCACTGCCTTCTGACGCCTTTTTACGGGCAATGATTGTCCCAGTAAAAGTAAAAGCTGAGTTGTTAGGTAGAATAACTTGGTTATCACTAGAAGCTGTGCTGTCATAGGTTGTTAGCGCCTTAGCAGTAGCATCAGTTGTGAAACCTGCAAGATTAAATAAACCAGTTTGGTGAGCGAGGTTTACAGTGCCGCCATCATTTAACCAGTTACCACCGCCAAACGTAACCTTCGATTTCTCATTTGCCTCACCATAACGACCACCGATTACAGTGGAGTAAGAGGCTGATGCGTTGCTGTTCTGCCCTGTGCTGACCGCCCCCGCACCGCTTGCGATTGCTGCGTAATTGAGGGCTACTGCACTATTGCCAGTGGCCTGAGACTGCGCACCGAGACTAACACTTTTTTGCCCCGTAGATTTAGA
>Ga0257115_1002363_pt1 | contig 11348 bp, 12 predicted proteins | sample SI112_100mmetaG_FD_194465 | JGI IMG/M metagenome (GOLD analysis project Ga0257115, IMG submission 194465) | Marine microbial communities from Saanich Inlet, British Columbia, Canada - SI112_100m | ecosystem: Environmental > Aquatic > Marine > Inlet | place: Canada: British Columbia | collected...
ACAAATTACTCATTGTTGATGACGTTTTTGACTCTGGAAGAAGCATTAAAGCAATACTTGACACACTTCATGAGAAATCAAGAAAAAATATTCCTCATGATATTCGTATGGCTATGCCTTGGTACAAGCCTGAGAGAAACATCATAGATGTTGAACCTGATTATTTTGTTCATGAGACAGATGATTGGCTCGTTTTTCCTCATGAAATGGACGGACTTTCAGAAGAAGAGATCTTCAAAAACAAAGAAGGAATGAAAGAAATCTTGTCTCAAGTCAAACAGTAAAGCGGTTAACTACCTAAACCTTTGATTACGTCCCATAGACCATAAAAGATAGCGAGCCATATTAGCCCTTTTATAAGAAAAAAAAAGAAAAGGTATCACTATTAAAAGCCATTTATTTTTAATACGTTTTTTGAGATATTTAATCATGAAAGTGGCATGCAACACTATGGCTCTTGGATGACTCTATAAACTCTGGCTTTTTCTGTGAGCAAATGTCCTGCGCTTTATGACACCTTGTTCTAAATACGCAGCCTGATGGCGGATTAACCGGAGAAGGTAAATCCCCTTCTATTAAAATTAACTCTTTATTTTTTTCAATATTTGGATCTGGAATCGGGACTGCAGAAATGAGTGCTTGCGTGTAAGGATGGCTCGGATTTTGATAAATATCATCACTGTTTGCAAGTTCAACCATGTTCCCCAAATAGAGCACCATAATTTTTGTACTGATGTGCTTCACAACGCTTAAATCATGAGCAATAAAAATGAGTGCTAGTTCCATCTCTTCTTGTAGATCCATGAGTAAATTAACGACTTGTGCTTGTATAGAAACATCAAGGGCTGAGACCGGCTCATCGCAAATAATAAGCTTTGGCTTCAATATTAAAGCTCGCGCTATACCAATTCTCTGACACTGTCCTCCTGAGAATTCATGCGGATATCTATTCAATAGATTATCGAGAAGACCTACTTTATTCATTACGTCGCTAACTCTTGCCTGGACATCAGACTCAGATGTTTTGGGGTAGTGCGTTCTAAGTGGCTCTGCAATTATCTCTCCAATATTCATTCTTGGGTTAAGGCTTGCCAAAGGATCCTGAAAAATCATTTGGATTTGCTTACGATATGGCCGAGTTTCAGAGTCACTAAGACTTAAAAGGTCATTTCCAAGCCAGAGAACTTCTCCAGATTCAGCAGGAACCATCTTAACTATAGCTCTCGCTAAAGTTGATTTTCCGCAACCCGACTCTCCAACAATTCCTAAGGTCTCTCCTGCATTTAAAGTAAATGAAATATCATTAACTGCTTGAAGTTTTTTTGGCTTTGTCCAAGGCATATCACCCTCTGAACTAACATCAAAGTTTACCTTTAGATTTTCAACCTCAAGAATAGTATGGTCGCTCATAATATTTCCTCTGTTGCAACATGACAAGCTCGATAGTGGTCATCCTTATTCACTTTTGATAAAATAGGTGAAACATTCGAGCATGTATCATTTGCAAAATTACATCTTGGCGAGAATGGGCATCCTTCAGAAGGCTTCATCATGTTCGGAGGATTACCTGGAATTGTGGTTAGCCTTTCCTCTGAGTCATTGAGCCTTGGAACGGCACTCATCAAGCCTTGTGTATAAGGATGCGTTGGTTTTGCGTATAAGCTTTCAGTTTTTCCAATTTCCATGATTTCGCCGCTATACATAACTAGCATTTCATCACTATTACCAGCAACGACTCCCAGATCATGACTAATTAAAATAATAGACATTCCAAAGTCTTTTTGAAGATCAGCTAGAAGCTGCATTATTTGGGCTTGGACGGTAACATCAAGTGCGGTGGTTGGTTCATCAGCAACAAGCAATTTGGGTCGACACAAAAGTGACATAGCAATCATCACGCGCTGCCTCATGCCACCTGAAAATTCATGTGGGTACATTCTAATGCGATTACTGGAATCAGGAATCCTGACGGCATCTAGCATGCTGATTGACTGCTTAAGAGCATCTGACTTTGATAACCCTTGATGGTGTATTAAGACTTCAGTCATTTGATTAGAAACTCTGACATAAGGGTTAAGACTCGTCATCGGATCTTGAAAAATCATTGCAATTTTTTCAGCTCGAATTTGGTTTAATTTTTGATTAGGAAGGTTTAGTATCTCTTCACCTTCAAATTTAACGCTTCCGGTTGCACTTCCATTGTGATCTAAAAGTCCAGTCATTCCAAATACAGTTTGACTTTTACCGCTTCCTGACTCTCCAACAATGGCTAAAATTTTGCCTTCTTCTAACGAGAAATTGACATTATTGACTGCGCTAACTATTCCATCTGTAGTTTTAAATTCAACCTTAAGGTTGCTAACTTCTAATAAGCTCATATCGAACTACCTTTCCTTAGGGTCAAGTGCATCACGAAGACCATCACCAATAAAATAGAAACAAAAAAGACTCACAACAAAAAAGGCTAATGGAAATAATAGTTGCCACTCAGTATCATAACTTATAGTTCCAGCCCCTTCAGAAATTAAAGCACCCCAGCTCGTAGATGGTTCTTGAACCCCTAATCCTAAAAATGAAATAAAACTTTCAGCCAATATAATTCCTGGAACCAAAAGTGTAGCGTATACAGCAACAATACCTAAAAGATTGGGGACAATATGACGCGTTATAATCTTAAAATCACTAACGCCAGTAACCTTAGCAGCTTCTATAAATTCTTTATTTTTTAGATTAAGCGTTTGACCTCGAACAATTCTACTCATATCTAACCATGATAAAAGTCCGATACCTATAAAAAGCATTCCAATGGACCGTCCAAAAACAACGAGAAGAAGTATTAAAACAAACATATAAGGGATTGACATTAATATATCAACAATTCGCATCATGATTTGATCAGTTTTGCCACCTAAATATCCTGATGTAGCGCCATAAAGAGTTCCAACAATAACGGCTACTGTGGCTCCTAAAACACCGACCATTAATGAAATTTGTGTACCCTGAATAACTCTAGAATATATATCTCGGCCAAGGTCATCAGTTCCAAAAAAGTGGCCGCTCTCAATTGAGGGCATTCCAACTCTTGCCGCTGAGCCCATTGCATTCCAATCTATCTGTTCATAATTCCAAACAGCAAAGTAAGGCCCTATAAAAGAAAAAGAGACAATTGCTAATAAAATAAATAGACTTATAGTCGCGGCTTTATTTTGAATAAAACGTATCCTGGCGTCTTTCCAAAGAGAGCGACCAGCTCCAGATTCATAGAGGTTTTCTGCCATATCTTTAATCTTGTTTTTATTCACCACTATCATTTAATTAGTACCTTATTTTTGGATCTATCCAGGCATACAATAGATCAACAATCAAACTAAATAAAATTGTAAGACTCCCTACAACAATTGTTATTCCCATCATGACCGAATAGTCACGATTAAATGCAGCATTAACGAAAAAGTAACCCATTCCACCTGTTGAAAAATAAATATCAATAAGTACAGAGCCTGTTATTAACCCAACAAATGCTGGACCTAGATATGAAATTACTGGTAGGAGTGAAGGTTTTAGCACATGGCGAAAAAATATAGTTATTGCTGGAAGACCTTTTGATCGAGCTGTTCGAATATAGTTTGTATTTAACACCTCGAGCATAGATGAGCGAGTAATACGAGCAATTGAAGCCATATAACTAGTCGAAAGTGCAATCACAGGCATTATGAGGTACTCCCACGACCCTCCATTCCACCCCCCTCCAGGAAGCCAACCAAGCCACAAAGTAAAAACAATAATAAGTAGTGGAGCCATAACAAAGTTGGGAAGAACCTGTGCACCAATGGATACCCCCACAGCAAGGTAATCTATCCAAGTATTTTTTCGTATAGCAGCAATTGCTCCTAAGGGTATACCAACTCCAACAGCAGCAACAAAAGACCAGAAGCCGTACTTTAAGGTTATTGGAAATCCTTGTCCTATAATTTCATTTACGTCGCGGTCATGGTACTTATACGATGGACCAAAATCAAACTCGGTCAAAATACCCCAAAGATAATTGAGTAATTGGTTCCAAACTGGTTGGTCTAGGCCATATTTTGCTTCAATATTGGCAAGTACTTGCGGTGGAAAAGGTCTCTCCGAAGTAAAAGGACCTCCTGGCGCTGAATGCATCAAATAAAAACTCACAGCAATAAGAATTAATAGTGTCGGAATGGCAATTCCAATTCGCTTAATGATGTAGTTAAACATAGGGGAAATAGACAAAAAATTATTGAATTATTGTACCCGACAAATAAAAAAGCACCGCACATTATCAATGCGATGCTTTTTATTTAGAACTATCTATTAATTCGCTACTTTATATAAGTCGCGTGAATACCAGTTCTGCTCTACATTGTTATAAGGCCATCCTTTAAGGTTTGGCTTAAGCATAAACATACCGGTATAGTGATAGATAGGAATCAAAGGCATTTCGTTTGCCATGATTTCCTCAACTCGAGTGTAATTAGCTGTTGCATCAGACATAGTTCTTGCGTCTAACATCAACTGATCAACCTCGGCATTACTAAACTTACCATCATTGTATCCTGATGGAGTAGTCATAAGGTCTAAGAAGGTTGAAGCTTCATTATAGTCCCCACACCAACCACCACGAGCTACATCAAAGTTTTGAGAGCCGCGAGTTTTAAGGAATGTCTTCCACTCTTGATTCGCCAAAGTAACTTTAACACCAAGGGTTTCTTTCCACATTTGTTGAATTGCAATTGCAATTTTCTTATGTGCATCAGAAGTGTTATACATTACCTCAAGATTTAGAGGGTTATCAGAACCATAACCAGCTGCAGACATTAACAATTTAGCATTAACATTACGTTGATCCTGAGTCATTTTGCCAAATGCTACTGGTGGAACTTCAAAGCCAGCTGTTGCGCCTGGTGTAAATGTAAATGCGTCAATCTGGCCACCCTGCAAGATTTTATCCGTAATAACAGACCTATCAACAGCATAAGATAAAGCTTGACGAACACGAACATCTTGGAAAGCTTCTTGTCCACTTGGAGACAAGTTAAATGTGTAGTAGTAAGTACACAACCTAGGGAATGATGTTGCCTGGTTAGGGTAATCTTCTTTTAGTCGTTTAAACTGACCGGTAGGAACTCCACCCTTATCAAGCTCATTAGCTAAATACCGAGTAAAGTCAACATTTTCATCATTAATAATTAATGTAACTACTTTATCGATTATTGTTGCATCATTATTCCAGTACAAAGGATTACGCTCACGAACTGCTCGCTCCATTGGAATATGTTCAGTAAGAATGTAAGCACCATTACCAACTATATTTTCAGGTTTAGTCCAATCATCACCAGATGTTCTAACTATCCATTCAGGGGAAGGGTAAGTAGAAGCATGAGTAGTCATTGCTGCAAAATATGGTAGTGAAGCAGTCAATCTTACTTCAAATGTGTGATTATCTAGAGCAGTCACCCCTAAAGATTCAGGTGAAGCATCGCCTGACATCACATCACCAACATTTTCAAGCGCCATAATTTCAGCAAACCATGAATAGGGTGAAGCAGTAGCAGGATCAGCAAGACGTCTCCAAGCATAAACAAAGTCATGCGCAGTAACTGGGTTACCATCAGACCATTTAGCGTTATCACGAAGTGTAAATGTGTAAACATCTTTTGCAGCATTTGTAGTGTAACCTGTTGCAACTCCTGGAATTAAATTTCCATCAGCATCTTGATTCATCAAACCTTCAAAAAGGTCGCGAACAAATGCAGAGCCCTCAACATCTTCAACAATTTGAGGATCAGCCGAGGTAATTTCATCAATCATACTGTAAGTAAACGTTTGATCTTCGGCAAGAGTTTCGCCTGTTACTGGATGTGTTGCTGCTAGAACAGATGACGAAGCAAACATAGCCAATACGAAACCTGTAGCCAATGATTTTGGCAAATAGTTCATATTTCTCTCCTTAATATTAAAAAAAACAATAACCCTTCATAAATAAATGAGGACTAAGCAAAGTTTATACTTTTTTGTATTAATATTGTGATTTTTTTAAAGACTTATATATATTTTTTGCTAGAAATTTTTAATGACATTTATAGATTTTTCATTCCCAATCGAATCAATATTAATTTGATATCCATCGTCAGTTATATAGACAGGCTCCTTTCCTTTTATTTTTCTACTTAAACTCTTAAGGCTGTTAAGAATAGCTTTACCTGTAGAAATAGATAGATTATTGCCCTTTAAATTGATTACTTGAGAGTTCATTTCATGAGTATATGAATCAAGTCTCATTGAACCATAAATCACCAGCTTGCCAGTTCCAAAAGAAATAATAAACAAATTAATAATTAGTAAAATTAGAATTTGTAGGCCTAATTTTTGCCATTTAATCCATAGAAAAATTAAAACACATATGAAAAAACAAACGATACTAAATAATATAAGCTGATTTAAAAGCATCATTCCCAAATACTAAGATATAAAAAAAGCCTGCATTTCTGCAAGCTTTCTAAGATATGGTGGGGCGTGAGCGACTTGAACGCTCGACCAGCGGATTAAAAGTTCTATATTTCATTTTACTTTCAATTCACTCAAATTACCTAATACTATCTATTATAATGATTGTATAGGCATTTTACCAAAAACTTTATAACGTATTTTAATTAATTTTCCTTGCACTTCTTGTACCAAGACTGTACCAAGACTGTACCAAGATTGTACCAGTAATAATTAATGGCTAAAAAAAGCGTGCATTATACATTATGGCTAAGACATTTACATTTACAAAAAAAAGATTGGACAGTCTCACCAATAATGGGACTGCAAGAGACGTTTATCATGATGCAAAAATACAAGGGCTTCAGCTCAGAGTTTCCAATTCAGGGCGAAAAACTTTTATAAGTAGACCGAGTCTAGATGGAAAGCCCATTATGGTTACTCATGGTATCTACCCCAATACAACAATTGAGCAGGCACGCAATAAAGCGATTGAAGCATTTAATAGCTGTAGTGCTGGTGTTAACCCAAACCAAGTTAAAAAGAATAAGCAAACCAAATTTACTACGTTGGGTGATGTTATGTTTGACTACATTAAAGTTAAACACAAACTTAAGCCTAAAACAATTAGTGACTATCAAGGCTTGTTTAATCTCTTTCTATTAGATTGGGAGCATCTAGAGTTGACAAAAATTTCACAGAAAATGGTACAAGAAAGGCATTTAAAAATTGGGGAGAAGTCACCATACAGAGCAAATGCAACTATGAGATTACTCAGGGCGCTATATAACTTTGCAGATTGCTATTATGAAGACTTAAATGGAGAGCTAATCGCCCTTCCCAACCCTGTAAGACAGATAAGCAAATTCAATAACTGGTACAAAGAAAAGCCGAGAACCAACATCATTCAACCAAACGATTTAAAAAAATGGTTTGATGCAACAATCAATCTATCAAGTCATAACAACAACTTAATAAGGAACAATGTATCCGCAACAGTTTGCGACCTGCTCATGTTTATCTTATTTACTGGTTTAAGAAAATCTGAAGCACTGGGATTGTTGTGGGAGGATGTTGATTTTGAAAATACCCATTTCACGGTAAGAGACACAAAAAATAATTCTGACCTAAACCTGCCTCTAACAACTTTCACTACCGATTTATTATTAAAAAGAAAAATAATTACAGAAAGTCAGTACGTTTTCACTGGCAAAGATGGTGTCCAACAACTAGACAATCCGTATAAACAAATTAAAAAAGTTAATGAGGAAAGCGGTGTGAAATTCACTATGCATGACCTAAGAAGAACGTTTACAACAATAGCCAGTAGCCTTGAAATACAGCTTCATGTTGTTCAATTCCTAACAAACCATTCCCCTACCGACGTCACTCTTAAGCATTATTATCAGCCATCAATTGAAACCTTAAGAAAGCCAATGCAACAAATCAATGATTACATATTGGAGAAAATAAATGGCGTTTGAGAAAGATAAAACTATTAAATCTACTTATCGTTTTGGCAAAGGAGAGGTTGTTTTTGATACTGTGAATGAATTTAGGCTTGTCAGCCCTGAAATTACTGCTGGCATAGCATTGGCAATTCAAAAATGGACTGATGCTAATTTACACTACCTTTTTGATATAAACAGCCTCATTCCTGAAAATATTGGCAAGGATGATAATCTAAACAGATACAGCGAATATTTTGTGAATTCTAGTTATGACCTACTCAAGCATAATTGTGTACTAACATTTAATGAGGCGTTATTTATTCTTCTTGGCTTATACCCACATAATTCAGCCTTACCTCCCTTTCACGATTTAGATTTAATTAACTACAAACCATTCCCTGATGGCTTAACTCTTGAATCAGTTTTTTACATAACAAGACAATATACCGCTCTAAAAAGAAGTGTATTTGTCAGTAAAGATGGAAAAATTAATAGTGAAAATCTTATAATCTTAGCTAATGCTGAAGAGAACATGTTCTTTCAAAAAAACAGCCTGAATAACATTTTTAAGCAAAAAAGGAAATACACCAATAAAGAGAGCGCTTCAAGAAATAAAGAAATCTGTAAAGAGTGGCAATTACTCTCACATTTACTTGATACAAAATATCAAACTAAAGTTCAGATATATAGGGAGATTATTAGAAAGCAAAAACTCTCTATAAAAGAAGACACAATTGGCAAAATTATTGCTAAAAATTGCAAATAAATTAGTGTTTTGGGATTTTATTTAAATCCCAGATTTGGGAATCCCAGATTTACACCCCTACCCTAAAGCATGTTCACATATTTTATCGAAAAAAGCATCCGTTAAATACCTCCCAACTATTCCTAAATAATTGTAAATACCTACAAGGGCTTTATTGTAGGGATTATTACCACAACATAGGAGTAAGAAAGATGGAAATACTAGACAAGCTACTTACTACAGGGCAAGCTGCAAAACAACTACATATATCACCAAGAACACTTAACAATGCCAGAAGTACAGGAACTGGGATTGTAATTCCCTATCGTAAAATTGGCTCTCGTGTTTTTTACAAGCAATCCGATATTGAGTCTTATATCGAAAACAACACATTCACTCATACGGGCGAATTTAAGGAGAATTAATTATGAAAGATAAATTATTAGACGAATACCCGAAAAATCACAAAAATAACACTCAGTCAAATGATGCACATATTTATTCAGGATTGCTAGGACTAATTCCAAGTCAAAGAAAAGATAATGGCACAAAGCATCAGCAAAATAATAAGAAATACGGAGGATTGCTAGGACTAATTCCAAGTCAAAGAAAAGATAATGGCACAAAGCATCAGAAAAATAATAAGAAATACGGAGGATTGCTAGATGTTGAAACCGAATAAGAAAAAACCCTCTGGCTCGGGAAAGCATCAGAGGGTACACCAAAAGATTGGTACTAAGAAGTTTAGCATAATTCGGCACTTCCTAAAAGGGCTGAGCCTTAATAGATTTGAAGCTGAGGGTCTTGGTGACCATTGCTTAAACTCAACTATCAGCGCCTTGGTAAACATACTGGGTCTTGAAGTTCCTCGCAAATGGGAAATAGTTCCGAATCGATTTGGTGGCACAACAAGAGTGAAGCGTTATTGGCTTAACCAATCAGATATAGCAATTATTACGAACTTGTTAGGAGAAAAACAATGAAGACCATACAAGAGGCAATGCTTGAATTTAGCATTCATGCGCCAGCGACCATTATCTATGATGGCAACATTCAAAGATTTAAAAACGAAAGCGATAAAAACAATAACAGTTGGTATGTTGCTTATGACAATGCCACTTTTCAATCAGGTGCTTTCGGGTGCTGGAAGTTAGATGTAAGTGAAAAGTTCTGTAGCATTGAACACACACACCTTACTAGTGAACAGAAGCAACGACACGCCAAACAATTAGCTGAACAAAAACATATTACTGAACTTGAGAAAACCAATCAACAACGTTATGTTCAAAAGCACGTTAATGAAAGATTTAACTGCGCAATAACAAAAGGCATAAACGCCCACCCATATCTTCAAAATAAAGGGGTGAAGTCGTACGGACTACGCACAGATAATTCTTTACTGTTAGTGCCTATGTTTAATATTGATGGAGAAATTGCAAGCATACAAACCATCTCAACATCTGGTGATAAATTCTATACCAAAGGTGGGCGTGTTAAAGGCTGCTTCTTTCCAATAGGGACTCCTGAAGACACTTTAATACTCTGTGAGGGTTACGCAACAGGAGCAAGCATTCACGAGGCTACAAGTGAGCCTGTGGCTGTGTGTTTTAACTCTGGAAACATCAAAGAGGTTGCCAAGGAACTGTCTGCTAAGCACCCGAATACTAAGATAATCATAGCTGGTGATGATGACCACAAGCGTGAACAAAATATCGGTCGTATTAAAGCGATAGAGGCTGCCAAACATATTGGTAGCTCTACAGTGTTTCCAAAGTTCGATGCTTTGTACAATGAGGGTCGTTCTGACTTTAACGACCCACTTAGGTTGTGTGATTTAAAAGAGATTGCCAAACATATTGATGGCACTGCTGTGTTTCCAAAGTTTGAAGCTTCTTACAATGAAGGTTGTTCTGACTTTAACGACCTACACAGGTTGTGTGGTTTAAAAGAGGTTAAGAAACAAATCAACAAAGCAATTCACGATAGTGAAAGAGCAATAAACCGTGGCTCATTTGTCTTTTATGATAGTTTTTATAAGTCGATGAAACATCTTAAGTGTGAAGATATATCGGAATTAGTTCAAGCTATTTGTGAATATGGTCTGTTTGAAAAGCAAACCAAACTCAGTCCTCATGTTCAAGGGCTGTTTGAATTAATCAAGCCACAACTTGAGGCTAATTTTAGAAAAAGAAAGAATGGAAAAAAAGGTGGAAGACCGCCTGGTAGTTAATATCTAGTATCACTTTTGGTTAGTGAATCAATAACCTAAGGTTAGCTGGCTCTTAACCTAATGCTAATGCTAATGCTAATGCTAATAAGAATGTTAATGCTAATAAGAATGAAAATATAAATGTTCTTAATAAACCATAAGAAATAGTAAAGAATAGAAAGCACAACTTGTACTAAAAAAGTTATGGGTTTGATTAAAACAAAAAAAAGAGCGTTTAGCTCAGCAACGAACGAAGTGAGGCGTAGTAGAAAGAGAGTCTTGATTGCTTCAGCAATGAGAAAAAAACAGTAAAGTCCAAATTTCGTTTGATGTGTGAGGGAGGGTGTATATATCTATCTACGATGTTGAGAGTGGCTCCCCCCGTACCTTCAAAGACTATTTTAGGTATTGATTCATCAGATCAATTAATTTCAAT
>Ga0257115_1002364_pt1 | contig 11348 bp, 11 predicted proteins | sample SI112_100mmetaG_FD_194465 | JGI IMG/M metagenome (GOLD analysis project Ga0257115, IMG submission 194465) | Marine microbial communities from Saanich Inlet, British Columbia, Canada - SI112_100m | ecosystem: Environmental > Aquatic > Marine > Inlet | place: Canada: British Columbia | collected...
ATCACTCATCAATAATCTTCAGTTTTTTATCTATAAAAATTTTTTTAGAACTTATATCACATCTATAGGCTAAAAAGTTAACTCCTGCTTTTTTAGCAATTAGATAATTCTTATAATATTCAGCATCTACATCTTTAGCTATCTTAAACTTTTCCATGTTTTGGATTTGAACTAAAAATAATAAGTAGCTTTTATAACCTTTTTTTATGGCATCAATAAGAGTGAGTAGGTGTTTGGTGCCACGTGCTGTCACAGCATCTGGAAACTCAGCTGTGTCTTTATTTCTAAAAAGGGTAACATTTTTAACCTCTACAAAGCTCTTTTGTTTATTTTTCTCAATTAAAAAATCAAATCTAGTCTCTTTATTGAAAAATACCTCTGGTTTAATTAGATCATTATTTTTAAGCTCTTTAATAAGATTATTTTCTAAAGCGTGTTGAGCTATTCTATTAGCCATATGAGTGTTCACTCCAACAAGGTTTTTTCTTGTTTTAATAATTTCAAGTCCATATTTAAGTTTTCGCTTAGGGTCGTTATTAGGAAGCAAATAAACATCGTTGCCCTCATCTAATAAACCTTTCATTGACCCAGTATTAGGACAATGTGCAGTAACCACTTCTTTTGTTAATTGAACATCAGCAAAGAATCGTTTGTAACGTTTGATTAATTTGCCTTTTATTAAAGACTTGGTAAATTCCATTTTTAAATTATACATTTAAAATGACCAAAAACACAAAAGTTAATGCCACAATATTAATTATAGGTAATGAAATTTTATCTGGGAGAACTCAAGATACGAACACTTCAACTTTAGCAACTTGGCTAAATTTAATTGGGGTTAAAGTGGAAGAGGTAAGAGTGATACCTGATATTGAAAAAACAATAATTGATACACTAAATTTATTAAGATCAAATTATGATTATGTTTTTACTACTGGAGGCATTGGTCCAACACACGATGATATTACAGCAGAATCTGTTTCAAAAGCATTTGGATTAAAATATGAAGTTCACAATGAAGCTTTTAAAATTTTAGAGGCATACTACAAGCCTGGAGAATTTAACGAAGGAAGACAAAAAATGGTATGGATGCCAGAAAAAGCAAATTTAATTTTAAATCCCACAAGCGGTGCACCAGGCTTTAATGTTGAAAACGTTTTTTGCTTACCAGGTGTTCCTTCAATTCTAAAATCAATGTTGGGTGGTTTGACCAATTCTATTGTAGGAGGTGAACCCATCTTAAGTTTAACAATAAGTTTAAGAACAGTTGAAAGTGAAATTGCAAATTCCTTAACAAATATTCAAAATAAAAATAAAGATGTAGAAATAGGTAGTTATCCTTTTTTTCAAGCAGGAAAATTAGGTGTATCTATCGTCATAAGATCAGAGGATCAGTCAAAAATTGATAACTGTAACTCTCAAATTTTAGAATTTGTTAATGAAAAAAAAATTGAATTGGTAGAACGCTAAATGCTTTATTTTGCATACGGTAGCAATCTTCACCATTTTCAAATGAAAAGAAGATGTAAAGACAGCATTTATTTAAAAAAGATAAATCTTAAAAATTTTAAATTAACTTTTAGAAGCAAATATAGAGCAGCAGATATTGAGACCAAAAAAAAATCAACTGTGCCTGGTGGATTATATGAAATTTCAAAAAGTGATGAAAAAAAACTAGACGTTTATGAAGATTATCCAATTTTATATAAAAAAATTTATTTTTATTATTATGGTAAAAAAATTATGACTTACACAATGGTCAAAAAATCTTCATTTAAATTTCCCACAGAGAGATATCTTGGTATTATAAAAAAAGGTTATAAAGATTGTAATCTAAATACTAAATTTTTAAAAAAAGCATTAAAATCAAATAATTCATGAATAAAATATTTAATTAAATGTTCAGATTTAGTTTAAAAAAAATAAAAATTATATTTCTTTCTTTTATATTTTTTTTATTTTTAAGTTTTTTTTTTTCAATAAATAAAATTTATATACCAATATTAGTTTCAATAATTTTCTTATTTTCACAAAAAAAAATTAAGAAAATCTTATTTATTAACTTAATCTTAATATCTTTTATTTTAAAAATTTTTATTTTAAACTTTGGTTCAAGCAATGCACTCTCAAAACTTATCTACGAAAAACATTTTCTTTATGGTGTACAAAATTTAGACTCTTTTTTTTCTAAGCAACCAGGTGATCTTAATGGGTTTATTGGTTCAATCGATAATTCTCTAAAAAAAAAAATCAAGATTAAGACTGACAAATATGGTTTTAGAAATGAGAATTTTAATAATGAATTTGATTATTTTTTAGTAGGAGATAGTTTTTTACACCAACATAGATTAGATCAAAAAGATCTGATAAATTATCAATTACAGAAATATAATTTAAAAACTTATAATGCTGGTATAGCAATCTATGATATCTCACATTATTTTGAATTAATTAAGTTTTTTAAAGAAAAAAAAGAAATTAACCAAAAATTTATAATGTTTATATACCCTGGAAATGATTTTTTAAATTATGGAAATCCAAAAAATAACTACTTTGATTTCTTTGAAAATGATATTTTGATATCTTATGTCAAACTAAGAAAGTTATTTAATTTTCATTCACAAATAAAATTTTTTACAAATAAATATAAAAGTTTAAAAAAAGATAATAAAAATAAAGTTTCATCTTATTTAATTAAAGAAAAAAAAATGTTTTTCTTTAATGATTTTTCAAAATCATATTCAAAAGAAATTTCATTTAATGAAGAGTTTACCAAAACTTACCAGAAGTTCTTACCTGATATGATTATTGTAATTCCTACTAAATTCGATGTTTATTGTAATTTTATCAATAACGTCCCTTGTAATGAAAGCAATTATGTAGAAAAATTAGCATCTATAGAATTAATAAAAGATATCAATATTATAGACTCATCATCTTTTTTAATAAAAAAAGCTTTATTCGAGTTAGAAAACAATAAATTTTTATATGACTTTAAAGATACTCATTTAAATTCTCTTGGTAATATGTATTTGGCTGACTTCTTTGCAGAAGTAGTTAACAAAAACTAATCATACTTTTAAATCATAAAAAGGATTGTTTTAACAAAAGGGTTTATTATCCCTTTTTTTTGATTTAGCTTTTTAATCTGAGTTAAATTTAGCCAAATAAAATTTTTATCTTTAATTGTTTTTTGATCCTTTGAAGTTACCTTGATTAATACATTTTTATTTGGTTTTTGCCAAAATCTAGCTCCTTCTTCATAATGTATAGTTGTACCTATTATATTTTTATTAGATGCTTTTAATATGATGTCTGACAATGGAGTTTTTTTACCTCCATGAGCACGATTTATATTTGATTGTGTTGCAGAAAAAGAGGGGCAAAACTTTAAATTTTTGTCACCAGGTTCTTTTCTTGCATATAATAAAAATTCAACAACACCATTTTGATTTTCTCTTGTCAATATTGCTAAAATACCACCATGTTTTTGATTGAGTATTGGCTGATCCCAAGTTTTGACCTCTCTTTCAACAGCGCTTTTAATTTTTACACCTTCAACTGAAAAGAACTGAGAAGATTTATGAAAAATATTACCATTTTTTTTTACAAACCAATCTTTTAAATTAGCAACAGGTATTTTTTGTACTTCCATTTTATTTTCAAGATTTCTTTTATTAAGCCATAACAAAATTTTAGAAATATTCTTATTTTCAATATCAGAACTAATCTTTATTTTTTTTCTAAATTTTTCTAAATTATTCATCCTTAGTATCTCTAGTTTTTTCACTTATAACAAATTGTGGCTTTTGATTTAAACTAATGAATATTCTTCCAATATATTCACCAATAATTCCTAATGCTAACAACTGCACACCTGAAAAGAAAAATATAAATGTCGCTATTGAGGTCCAGCCTTGTTGTATATCAGGATTATTTATTTTTAAGATAATCAACAATATCGCTAATAATAAGCTAATTAATGTAATGATAAAACCTGTAACCGAAGCCATTCTTAATGGAAAAATCGATGAGTTGGTAAACACTTTAAGCCAAAGTGAAAAAAGTTTTTTAAAACTATAACCACTATTGCCAGTTAAACGATCATTATGTTCGATGTCAACAGATCCGATATTACTTGTAACATTTAAAATTATCCCATCTATATAAACATGAGGGCCATCAAATCTTTTTAATTCATTAATAATATTTTTTTTCATTCCTTTATAAGATGACAAATAAATATCTTTAGGTTTATCCAATACAATATTAGCAACTTTGTCGTTGATAATACTTCCTACCTTTTTAATAAATGAGTACTTGTTATTCTGATATTTTGTATAACAAATATCAAATCCCTCATTTAATTTATTAATAATTTCTACCATGTATGATGGAGGATGTTGTAAGTCGTCATCCATAGTAATTAAAAAATCTCCTTTAGAGTTTTTTATACCTGCCATTAAGGCGTTATGTTGACCAAAATTTTTAGAAAGATTAATTCCTGTTACATTTTTATGTTTAGTGCTTATTTCCTTAATTTTTTGCCAACTTTTGTCAATACTGTTATCGTTTACTAGAATTATTTCAAATTCTTTAAGCAAATCTATTTTCTTATCAATTTCCGAGGTGATTTGAGTTATCAATTCATCTAATATGTCTTCACTGTTATAAACTGGAATAATTATTGATAGGATCATTTTAATCTTAATTCCTCTCTAATTTTGGAGTCGAAAAGTATATTTTTATAATACATATCATATTTTTTTAATTTTATAGCCTGTAAACATTCTTGAATAAAGTTTTTAATAGTATCGTCTTTTGAAAAGTTAATTGTTTTGGTTTTATTTTTTTCTTTAAATTCAACTGTGACCCTGGTGTCATTTGGTAATGCGAAAGCTTGATGATTTATTGACACAATCTTTTTATTAGAAAAAAACCTTATTTCACTAATATATTCTTTTTCTGAACCAAAATTACCAAAATAAGATATTTTTTTATTTTTACAAAATATAAAAAAATTTTTTACATAACTGGTATTATTATAGGTTATTTTTTGTGTAGTTATTTGATATTCTTTATTAAAAAAAATTCTAACTATTGCAGCAGCATAAGGAGACATATCCATTAATGCATCATCATCTCTTCTTTTGATGGTGTGAATTTTTTTAATTACAGGAATATTAAAATTAGATTGTATATGTGTAATTTTATTAATACCTCCAATAGATTTTATAATTTTTTTATAAACATTGTGGTAATTAAATACATTCGCTTCAGCTAAAAGAAGCTTATTTTTTTGAGCTAACTTAACTAATTGTTTAGAGAGGACTAAACTATTGGTAATAGGTTTATCAACGATAACATTACACTTATTTTCTAGTGCAAATTTCGCATACTTATAATGTAATTTATTTATTAAACTAATATAAACTAAGTTAGGAGAAGATCTTATTGCTTTTTTATAGTCGTTAAAAAAAACTAAATTTTCTCTATTTATTTTTGAAGATTTGGAGCATAAAATAATGTCTAAACCTTTAATTTTCTTAAGTGACTTTAAAACACGTCTTTGAACAAATGATGAGTTTCCTAAAATTAGAATTTTTGTTTTGATGCTCATTTGAATAATTTAATGATATAATATGTATATTAAATGAAAAATAAAAAGAAAATTAATTTTGATCAATACTCAAATGACTATAAGCATTATATCAATGATAGTATTGACAAATTTGATAAAAATTTAAGCTATTATCATCAAAGCAAAATTGAAATAACTAAAAATAGAGCAATACGTAATCCAAAAAATATTTTAGATTTTGGTTGTGGCGTTGGCACAATGATACCATATATGAAAAAAAAATTTAAAAAAAGTAAGATTTATGCCTTTGATGAGTCTAAAGATAGTTTGAAATTTTTGAAAAAAAGGTATCCCTTTGTAAGTTGTTTAAAAAAAATAAATGGTAATATTAAATTTGACTTAATATTTTTATCAGGTGTAATTCATCATATAGATAGAAGTATAAGAAAAAGAATATTAAAAAAGATTTATTTATCATTAAAACCCAAAGGTAAATTAATAATTTTTGAACACAATCCTTATAATCCATTAACAAACATTGTTGTAAAAAACTGTGAATTTGATCGTGATGCACAATTAATCAAAAGAAAAGAGCTTATAAATATTTGTGAAAATGTAAGTTTTGTGGTCGATGATAGTGCATATGTATATTTTTTTCCAACTTCTATGAAAAAATTTAAAGTTTTAGAAAAATATCTAGAATGGTTTTTTTTAGGAGCACAATATTTTTGTATATTTAAAAAAAATGAAACTTAATATTACAGAAGAAAAAAAATATATTTTCTTATCTCTTTTATTCGCGTTATCGATTGGTCAGTTTACTTTTTTTGAGGAAAATCATGTAAATTTGGTACGCTCATTAGCAAACAATGATTATTTAAAATTGAGCGAAGATTGGTTAGCAAACCAGATTGATCACACACCTCTTTTTACATTCATTTCAACTTATGTAATTAAATACACATCATTACTAGGGTTAAATATTTTACATGTTGTCTTATCTTTAATTTGCTCGATATCTATTTTTTATATTTGTAAAATTAACTTCTCAAATTATGATTTTAAAAAAATAGTACTTTTTTGGTTTTTAATTTTACTTTTACTATTTAAGGAAAAAAGTTTTGCTTATGGTGTTGCAGGTCAGTATATCTTAAATCCAGCTTATCAACCATCTATGTTTGGCGTACTTATAATATCAAGTTTAGCTTGTTTTGCTTATCGTAGAGAGACTTTATCTATCATTCTTTTAATCCTATCTGCAAGTATACATCCAACTTATATTATTCAGGCCTTTTTTTTGATCTGTGGATATTTAATGTATTTATTAATTTATAAAGATTATAAAATTTTTTTTAAAATTTCATTTCTTTCATTAATTCTTATCACACCTATAATTTTCTATTTATTTACAAATTTTTATATAAGTGATTTACAAGTTAATTTAGAAGCTCAATCAATCATGGCTGAAAAAAGAATCCCACATCACGCTATGGCAAGTACTTGGTTTTCTTATAAGGATTTACAAATTTTATTAGTAATAACTTTATCATTATGTCTAACATATAAAGAAAAAAGACTATTTATACCTTTGTCATTTGTGGTTTTGATAACGGTAATTTTGACGGCAATTCAGTATTTTACTTCTAATAATTTTTTAGGCCTTCTTTTTCCTTGGCGATCAAGTGTTTATCTTGTTCCTATTTGTTCGATGATTGTATTAACTAAACTTTTAATCATAGCTGATAACAAGTATCTTAAATCGGATTCAAAATTAAATTTATATTCAGCGGTTTTGGCATTTTTTTTAATAATCTTTCTTTCAATGAATGGTATTTTTGAAGGTTACAAATCTAATAAAAATTATAAGACTAATTATCCAATTTCTAATTTAATTAAAGATCATGAAAAAGATATAACCAGAATGTTGATACCAGCTAAATTAGAGCAAATTAGATTAAACACAGGATTACCAATATTTATAGATTGGAAATCAGCTCCATTTAAGAATGATGCTGTAATTGAATGGTATGATAGGATTGAATTATCCAATTCATTTTTTAACGCCAGTAACTTAGAAGATCAAAAAAAATTGATTATTCAAATCAATAATAAAGAACAGATTTCTCATATATTGATTAAAGACAATGATAAAAATCTTGTTTTAAAAGACTGCAAATATCTTTTCAAAGAGTACGGATATGTATTTTACAATCTTACCGAATGTCATAATGTAATGTAAGTATGAAAAAGTTATTGATAATTTTATTTCTCAGCTTGTTGTTGCCAAGCAATTTATCAGCTTATAATTACAAAAACAATTTTAGATTCTTTAACAAGTGGTTATATGACAATGGTCATAGTAAATATGTTGAAAAAGCTGAGAATGAAAAATGCAAGTCTTTCGATAAAGGTGACACTAATTGGTATTATAATAATTGTGATCAACCTCAATTCAAAAATAATCTTAATATTAAAGCACATCCTAACAGATGGGGGATTTTATCTAAGTCTAATCCAAGTAGGGACACACTAATATATTATTTTTATAAATATACATATAGCCATTTAGTAGGTGACGATAATACAATGCAGTGGAAACAAGTTGAAATTAAACCATCTAAAAATCCACATGAATTTAAATTTAATTTGATAGAGGATAAATTTGTAAAAAAACAATTGCAAAAAAAAGGTATTTTAAGCTATTTGTATTTTCAAGAGGATCAAGTTTTAATTGACGAAATTTCCCCAAAAAACCGACTAGGTGATTTTATAAATAATGAAACTCAATTAATGTCAATGTCGTTAAACAAATCTGTTACATCTTATATTTTAGGCAATGCGATTTGTGAAGGGTATATAAATGGTTTAGACAGTAAAGTTGATGATTGGTCTATAATTAAAGACACTTTGTACGAAAAAAATAAGTTAATTGATCTTCTAAATATGGCCTCAGGAGATCAAAAATATTTAAATGAGTTTACAGGAAAGACAGGATTTTTCTTAAATGACAAAAATGCATCTTTTGAATACGAAACAAGTACTATTAGGATGTCGGTTTTAAATTATTTAAAAGGTTCTGAAAAATCAAAAGCTAAATATAATTATAATGGTTTTGTTCCTCAGTTACTCCTTAATTACACTGTTTATAAAACAGGGGATGATTTTAAGAAAATATTAAATAAAATTTTTCAAGATAAAGTTAAAATTAAACATAGTGTTTTTATGGGTAAAATAGGAGGTAGAGATGAAGAGCATGGTGTCTATCATCCAATGGTTCGAATGACTAGATTTGATTATTTGAGGCTTGCAAAAGCAATAATGGATGACTATCAAAATGATACTTGCGTTGGTAAATATTTAAAAGAAATTCACAAGAGAAGAGTTCCTAAAAATTATAATCAAAATAAACTTGAACCAGAATTCAATAGAACTAAATCATATGGAGGTTTCTTTCATATGGATTATCCAGGTTTAAGAGATAGAGTGGTATTTGGTTTTGGAGGTTATGGCGGTAATGCAATTTTGATTGATGTAGAAAATTCAAGAATAGTAGTACTTAATTCACTTCACTATAATAATGGTAAATATAAATATAGTGTTAAGAAGCTGTTATTAGATCCTATTAAAAAAGGTAGGTAAATTTTATTTATTAGAAAATATGAAAAAAATAATATTTCTTATATTGTTAACATTTTTAATTTCCCATAAATCAAATGCAGAATATTTAGTTGATTACTATAAATGGCTAATTGATAACAATCAGAAACAATTTTTAAGCAAAGAAAAAAAGTTAAAAAAGTGGCTTATTGGTAACAAAAATCTTGGAGAAAGATTTAAATGGGGTTCCAATCCAAGTTTGGAAAAATTGCATTACCAAGTGTTTCACTTTAACAAACAGCACGATAACTGGAACAAACATACAATCAATGGTTCAAGTAAGCCATATAAATTCAAAATAAATTTAAAAGAAGATAAAAAAGAATTAATAAAAAGAATTGACAAAGATATGCGAAAAACTGGACTATTAAGTTATTTGCTATTTGAAAATGACGAAATAGTAATCGATAAAAAATCTCCTGATAATAGACTGGGTTTATTATTTGATAACGAAACTAAGTGGACAACAGCTTCTGTAGGTAAAAGTTTTACATCTTATGTTGTGGGACAAGCTATTTGTGATGGCTACATTAAAAATGTTGATGTAAAATTAAATGACTGGCCTTTAATTAAAGATACTTTGTATGAAAATGTAAAATTAATTGATCTTCTAAACATGGCGGCTGGAGATCAGAAATATTCAAATGATGATAACGATTTAGTAAATATAAAGCCAAAAAACCCTAACGTAAATTCGCTTAAATATCATATGGATGGTCATTTTAAAGGATCAAAACCTAGTAAAAAAAAATTTAACTATAGCAATATTGTTGCAAATATAATTATTAACTATGTGTGGTTTAAATCTAATGGTGATTTTCAAAAGATTACAGACAAAGTCTTCAAAGAAAAAGCAGGAATTAAAGAAAGTATATATTTTTTAAAAATTAGCCATCGAATGACACGTGGAATAAGACAAGATAGTGAGTTTAAAGGTGTAAGATACAAATATTATGTAAAAGATGAAGATGGTCCACTGAGGTACTCAATGGAATTGAATAGATATGATTTCTTAAGAGTAGCAAAAGCCATAATGGATGATTATCAAAATGATACTTGTGTGGGCAAATATCTTAAAACTATTCATGAAAGAAGAATTTCTAAACCTAGTAGTTATAGAGGCAATAAAATAAAAACAGCTTTTAATTATGGTAATTCTTATGGTGGACAATTTCATTTTGATTTTGGGGGATTTAAAAATAGAAATATTTTTGCTCTTGATGGTGCTTATGGGCAATCAATTTTAATTGATATGGATAATTCTAAGATAGTTTCTATCAATTCTATTCACATGAATTATAACTGGCACAAAATTGCCTTAAGTGCTTTAAAATAAAATAAAAAAAATTTACTTATTAGGCTTGTTCAATTATAAATATTAGCATAAATACTCATGAAATTCATTAATGCCCTCGTGGTGAAATTGGTAGACACAAAGGACTTAAAAGCCGAGGGATTCACATTAGAGTCAGTCCATAGACGTCCAAGGCAGTCTAAAACATCCTATAAAATCACATAACTTTAAATTAACTTTCAATTAAGATTTGAAAACAAGACTTAATTAATTTGTGAAAACCAGCACAAGACCAGCACATAGAAAGATAAATTAAAAAAATTTTACTTATTAGACTTGTTCAATTATAAATATTAGCTTAAACAAACATGAAATTCATTAATGCCCTCGTGGTGAAATTGGTAGACACAAAGGACTTAAAATCCTTGCCGCTTGCGGAGTGCCAGTTCGAGTCTGGCCGAGGGCACCACTAAATGAATAAGCTTCAGATAATTTCTGATAAAAATAAAAAATCCTTTAACATTAAAAAGTTATTAGTAAAAAAAATAGATAGTCACCAATTTAAACAAAACAATCTTGTAATTGTTATTGGTGGTGACGGTTTTATGCTTGAGACTTTAAAAAAGAATAAGAATTTAAATAAACAATTTTATGGAATTAACTCAGGAAATTATGGTTTCTTGATGAACAAATTTTCATCAGAAAATATTATTAAAAATTTAAAAAAAGCAAATATGATTTCTATTTCACCATTAGAAATGATCGTTAAAAATAAGAACAATCAAATAAAAAAATCTTTAGCTATAAATGAAGTGT
>Ga0257115_1002365_pt1 | contig 11347 bp, 10 predicted proteins | sample SI112_100mmetaG_FD_194465 | JGI IMG/M metagenome (GOLD analysis project Ga0257115, IMG submission 194465) | Marine microbial communities from Saanich Inlet, British Columbia, Canada - SI112_100m | ecosystem: Environmental > Aquatic > Marine > Inlet | place: Canada: British Columbia | collected...
TTGGAAGTGTTGCAGCAGTAATGTCATCTATGATAGCAGTATCAATTGATTACATTAACGGTAAACCAACTACATCAAAAGTAGAATGTGTGTGTGGAACACGAAATCTAAGAATAAGAAATGTAGCGCTAGTTAACGATATAGTAGCTTTGAAAATTATTAGTCACATTAATGGTACGATTCATGCAGGAATTAGTGAACCAGAATTAGGAATCATATATACTAAATGTAGAAAATGTGGAGGAAAAGTTGTTTCAATGCGTGATGCCATAAAATGTACAGATTGCTCATGGATTGATGAAAGAAAACTTTCTAAAAACTTTGGCAAATATGATTTTGTAAATTTAAGAGAATAAAAAATGACGCATGTTTCGTTCCAAGGTGAACGAGGGGCATATAGTGAAGCAGCAGCAAAATTATTTTTTAATGAAGAAGTTAAAACAACTCCATTAACAACATTTGCAGAAGTTTTAAAAAATACATCTAATGATAAAACAGAATATTCAATTTTGCCAGTAGAAAATTCGCTTGAAGGAAGTGTCGGGGAAAGTTATGATTTACTATATTCAACAAATCTAAATGCAGTAGGTGAAATTTATCACAAAATTGAACATTGTTTAATTGGAATTGGTAAATTAGAAGAAGTGGATACAGTATATTCGCATCCACAAGCTTTAGGTCAATGTAGGGAATTTATTGAAAAGCACAATATGAAAACAATTCCTGCATACGATACTGCAGGTAGTGTAAAGATTGTTAAAGAGTTAAACAAAAAAAATTGTGCTAGCATTGCAAGTAAAACAGCATCATTGATTTACAATGTTCCAATAATTACTGAAAATATAGCAAACAATCTCAATAATCATACAAGATTTTTGATATTATCTAAAAAGGAATCATTAGAAACAAAAAATGATAAAACTTCAATAATTTTTTCAATAAAACATGAACCAGGCTCATTATATCGCATTATAGAAAATTTTCATAGAAATAATGTCAATCTTACAAAAATTGAATCAAGACCAACAAAATCAAACACATGGGAATATAATTTCTATGTAGATTTTGAAGGACATAAAAATAATCACAAAATTTCAGAAATATTAGATAAAATCAAACAAGAATCAATGTTCATGAAAGTTTTAGGTTCGTATCCTTTAACAAAAATAAGCTAAAAACCTTTTGGTTTTCTCATAGTAAAACCCATACTAAATCCAATAACTACAACTCCAGTAGTAAGCACCATAAGATCAATTGTGAATCCAAAGGGATTAGGGGTTTGTTTGGTTATAGCTGTAATTTCTAATTCTTTATTTCCAGTATTTTGAATTAAGATTTTTGAATTACCATCTTCAACATGCATCCACTCCAATTCTAATTGATTTTTGTATGAAGTATTTGGAATTTGTTTTCCGTCACCTGGACTATGGAGTTTAAGATCAAATGTGTCACCGGTAATTTGTAATAATTGAGGAACATTTGCAGGGGCAGGAATTGTTAATGTAATTGGCATACCTTCATCGATAGTAAAATGTTCAGTCATATCTACAGTAGGACCAGATTTGGTAAGTAAAGAATATCCAGCAGCCCCAATAATTAAACTTCCAAGAATTAATCCAATAATGCTTCTTTTTGATAACACAATTCAACAACTCTACATGCTGTTTAAAAAATTAGCGAATACCTGTTTGTGTACCTTAACACCCGTAAAACCCGTAATTTTGATTATGTGGTATTAATAATTATCAGTGATTCTATACAATAGATACTATTCTTAGGTTCATATGATTTTGTGTTTTCTAATTCCCATTCCAACCATGGCAGGAATTCCAAGATATATTCCCAAGTTTAGTGCAATAACTGAGAGTCCAAGTGATATCACTTCTGATTCAGATTCTGCATTTTCCATGATTGCTAATGATGAAAGCATTGGAGTCAAACTAATCTTGACTGCTTCTTTGAATAATGGACTTTCACGTTGCATGTCAGCAATTGTTGGACTAAATGAATAGTAAACATCATTGAATGTGTTCATGAATGCAGAACCAGCTTCTGTATTTAGTAATTGATTATCTCTAATTTCTCTAAGTAGTTGAACTTGTGGAGATAACTCAGAACCATAAGCTGCAGTTGCAATTAGACAACCACCACTTTCTTTAGTTTTATTATCAGTTGGTATAATCTGACAGATGCCATTTACTAACTCAGTTCCAAAACCACAGTTTGGTGTAGATGTAATTTCTGCAATTGGTTCAGGGGTAAATTTAACAATAGATTCAGGAATAGACTGATCATTAGATTTTTCAATAGAATGATTGTTTGAAATGTTTGTGCCAATTATTTCAGATAGATTTTTAGTTTTACCAACATAAAAACTGTCTACAGATTCATTAAAAATTTGAACATCATTAGAATATGATTCAGGATATGAAGTTAAAATTAATTGGTATTGATCTCCATTAGGATAAAGAAAAATTACCGTTGACATTGCATTACTTAAAGTGCTTCCACGTATATCTCCAAAAATAACATCATCAGGTATTTCAGTTATTGTAACATAATCATAGCGTATTTCATATCTTCCTTCATTATTTTGTTTTACTGTTTGATCATTAATTTTGATTTGTTGGGCATATGGATTTGAATCAGAGGGATAATTTGAAAATGAATCAAGAAGATTATCGTAATCGATATCATTATTTTGATAAAAATGGACATTGAAAACAGATCCCCATTTACCATTACCTCCAAAATTGAATTCTACAAGAGACATTACATCCTCATTAAATGTATTAGCTAACTCCTCCATTGAATCAAGATTTACAGGTTTTTTAATTACAAAATCAAATAAGTAATTTACATAATACTCGTCAGTAATAATTTTGTACGGATAATCTACTGCATCTTCAATACTAATATTTGGAAAATTTGTGTCAAACCATTTTTGATATTCGGGTTCTGTATAATATCGTACCAAATATGTGCGAGGATCTTTTGTAGCGTCAATAAATGATGCAAATTCTGGTTCTTCTAACCCTACTGCTTCATAAATTGAAGAATACTGTGAATAATTATCATCAAACCATTTCTTGTATGATTCTTCATTGTTGTATCTGTCCACATAACTTTGAGGATCTTTTGAATTATCTACAAAATCTAGAGGGTTTTTCAGGTTTACAGCCTCGTAGATAGTGTAATCAGGATAGTTTTCATCAAACCATTCTTTGTATGATGCTTCATTGTGATATCTGTCCACATATGACCAAGGATCTTTTGATTCATCAACAAATGAAAATTTTGGTTTTTCTAATATTGTAGGGGATTCAATCGGATCTTTTTCAGTATCAGTTGCAACAACTTTTGGAGACGGTGGTGCTTCTAGTTTCTTTTCTACAACTTCTAATTCTAATATTCCTATGACTTTATTTTTTGATGTAACTAGTATTTCATAAACTCCTTTGGGCGAATTAGTATCTAAATCTAAAACTGTTTCATAAACTCCAGAATCAGTTGTAAAGACTTGAACTCCATTTGTCGTTCCATCAGGATATGTGTATGTTATGTTTACTCTCGTGGATTTATTTACATTGTTAATGGTTCCATAAACTTTCACTTGTTCTGATTGTTCATAACCCACATCAACACTAGTTTTACTTAATACTGCAGACCCCACACTTGTAATGACCTCTGGTTGCGGTGTTGGGATAGGAGTTGCTGATGATTTTGTAGTGGAAGATTCTTCACCTGATTTAATTATTTTAAAAGAACTTACAATTTCAAAAAATACATCAAAATATTCTTCTGAAACATTTGAATCAACGTTAAATACTAACAACCATACTTTTGAATCATTGTAAATTAACGTAAGTATTGTTTTCATTGTTTCTTTATGTCCTGAAATTAAATCATATTGTTGTGTATCTGAATATTCTATAAAATAGACAGTTTCATGTGATGGAAAATTAAATTTTTGTGCACTTGTTTGTAATTGAAAATCATAACAAACATGTCCATCTTTTTCGATTGTTGCATTTTCACAACTCTCTTGTACGTATGTTGTAATACCATCCATGGCGTTATCTATGTCAAATTCTCCGTCTATACCTTCACTAAAATCTGCGATTTGTATTTGAGCTGTCCAATTATAATCATCAGAAAATAATAAAAATTCGCCATCTTTGTTTATTAACCAATTAGAAGGATAATTAACAGAAAATTCTTGTTGCGGATCTGCATATAATGTAAATGTTCTATCTATATCAATAGAATCCGCAGGATTTAGAATGGATGATCCTTTTGTTACATCATTAGAATTAATATCATACCCCAGATTATTTTCTTGAACAGCCAATGTAATTTCTGTAAGCGGTTCAGTTGCTTTATCACCCATCAATACTAGTAATCCACTTTCTGATGTAACCCCTTCACATGTTCCACCAACTGAAATCATATTTTCTGCAAAACATCCAGTATCATCAAAATAACTAAACGTTCCATCTTCTACCCAACTGTCAAATTCATCTATTGAAGGTACAAAATACACATCAAATCCATATGTTGGATCATCAGAAGATACATGCCAATTAAAAGTTGTAGAATCTTTAGATGTGCATATCGGTGAAAAATAGCCATAATCATTTGTCAGTGTTTTACTAGTTTCAACTATCCCATATTCCCAGTTAAGTGCGACAGGATACATTATACTGTCAGGATCATCTACATGATCCCATCCCAATACGTGACCAATCTCATGTGTCATTATGTCTGTAGTATACTTTTCAGAATATGGTTGCCACATCCCAGTACCACAATTACTATCACCAAGACCTACTTCAATGAACCAACTACCATATGCATAACCAACATGTTCAACGCCAAACTCCTTTACCCATTGAACTTGAAAATTTGCTTGTTCCGGAGATGTAACTTCAATAAATTCAAGATCATCATTAACATCTTCCCAAGCAGTAGTGGATAATTCCATCACATTATTGGCATAGGATGCATATTCTGGAAGTGGTTCAACGTAATAATACCATGTTTCAGCAAAAACACTTGGAACACCCATTCCAATCACAGTAACGACTACAATTGCAATAAGGAATACAGATGTCAACAATCATTAAAAGAAATAATGAAATTTATGCATTTTGTAGTAATTGTCATGTATGAGAATTATAGAATTTTTGATCAAGATCTAAATATCAGATTATTCATAATTTTACTATGAAAGTGATTAACCAGTACAAAATGAATATAGTTAAAAAATTAACTGCATTTAACCATCTGATTTATAGTAAATATCCGAAAATTCTGTGTTTGAGATACCAATTAATTTTATAACTCTGATTTCATAGTTTCAATATATTGGTACATTACTTTGTGGACAAAATAAAACACATATCACAAAAACCATCATTATGTGTTAGTTGTGGTAAATCAGACCTTAAAGATAATGCAGTTTTAGCTACCACAGGGCCTTCTGAGAAATATGCAGATTACGTACCATCTACTTTATGTCTATCATGTGAAACCTTGATGATAATTACAGATAATCCAGGTGCAGTGGTGGGAGTTAATCATTCAACAGGCAATCAGGTTACCGTACGTAATAGATAATATCAGACTAAGAGTGATTAACAAATACTAAATGAATCGTTAACTACATCAAAGAAACATCATGAGGCTGACTTTCTGCAAATCCAGCTCTGGACATTTTGATAAATTCTGCATTTTCTTGCATTTGAGAAATTGAATGTGCTCCACAATAACTCAAACCAGAACGAACACCTCCTGAAAGTTGTTTTAATATGTCAACTACTGTTCCTTTGTAAGGAACCATTGCTTCAACACCTTCTGCCACATAATCATTAAGATCATCATCAAATGAAAATGAGCCTGTTTCTTTAGATTTCCTACCAATAGATGCAGCAAGAGATGCCATTCCACGATAAACTTTGAATCGTTTTCCATTTTTAGTTAAAACTGTGCCAGGGGATTCATCAGTACCACCAAGCATACTGCCAACCATCACAGAAGATGCACCAGACGCCAATGCCTTTGTTGCATCACCGGAGGTTCTTGTACCTCCATCAGAAATTATTGGTATACCATAATCATTACCAATTTTTGCGCAATCCATGACTGCAGTTAATTGAGGTACACCAGAACCAGTAATCACCCTAGTAATACAGATTGAGCCAGAACCTACTCCAACTTTTACTGCATCCACACCTGCTTTGATTAAATCTTCAGTACCTTGAGCAGTTGCAATATTTCCTGCAATTAATTCACAATCAGGAAATGCTTTTTTAATATTTTTGATTGCACTAATTGCATTTTCACTATGTCCATGTGCAATATCAACAACCAGTACATCAGTTCCTGCTTCCAAAAGAGATTCGGCTCGTTCTAAAAAGTCACCCTTAACACCAACAGCAGCTCCAACCAATGGACTTCCTTTCTTGTCTTTTGATGCATTTGGAAAATCAGCATTATTTGTTATGTCTTTACTTGTAATCAAACCCTTGATAATTCCTGAATCATCAACTATAGGTAATTTTTCTATTCTATGTTGATGTAAAATTTGCTTTGCTTCATCTAACGCAACTCCAGGCTTTGCAGTTACAACATCTTTAGTCATAATATCAGAAATAGATCCATTAGAATTGGCAAATAGTAAATCTCGTTCAGTAACAATTCCTACTAATTTAGAATTAGAATCAACAACTAAAAGTCCTGAGATCTCTTTATCTTCAGCATACTCTAATGCATCTTTAATGGATTTTTCTGATGATATAGAATATGGATTTTCTATCATAACACTACCTGAACGTTTAACTTTGAGAACTTCATTTGCTTGTTCTTCAATTGTCAAAAATCTATGAATGATTCCTATACCACCTGCTCTAGCCATGGCTACAGCCATAGAAGATTCAGTAACTGTATCCATATTTGCACTTACAAAAGGAATGTTTATTGAAATATTTCTAGATAATTTTGTACTTAGATTTGTTTGACTTCTACTTGTAATATCAGAATATTTGGGTACAAGAAGAACGTCGTCAAAAGTTAAACCTTCTTTGAATTCCAATGAAACCTTGTTGTATGGGTTAAAGATTGATTATAAGTTTTTGTGTTATTTTAATAATTTTGAAGCTATTATGATTGCATCTTTAGTTGCACCCACATTATGAGTACGAACAATATCTGCACCATAAATAACAGAAATAGTTTCTGCTGCGATCGAGCCAAATAACCGATCAGATGGATTTTCTTTTCCTAAAATTTTTCCTATGAATGATTTGTTTGATGCAGAGATCAAAATTGGATAATTTTGTTTTAATGATTTTAGATTTTTAATTATAGATAGATCTCGTTTAACCCAATCTGATTTAATTTTTGTGAAAAATTTACCTTTTCCAGTTTTTCTAAAAAATCCAATAGCAGGATCTAACACAATTTTTTTAGATGAAATATTAGATTTTTTTACAATTTTCAAACTTTCACTAAGAAGTTTTTTAGTCAAAATTACATCATTGCCAGAAATAGGTTTTGAGCTATATGCACATAAAATTAAAGATGGATTAAATTTGGAAACAATATCTTTCATATTTTTATCAAATTTCAATCCAGAAATATCGTTGATTATATCAACTCCATGCTCTAATGCATTTTTAGCAACATTAGATCTACAAGTATCAATTGAAATTGGGAGATTGGAAATGTTTTGAACTATTTTTATCGCATCAAGAATTCGTCTTGTTTCAATTTTTTCAGAAATTATTGTAGATAGATAGGGGGCAGTAGACATACCTCCAATATCAATAAAGTCAGCACCTTCAATTTCCATCTGTTTTATAGAATTTTTGATGTCATTTTTTTTGGTGGTAATTGATTTTTTATAAAATGATTCAGGACTTGTGTTAAGAATGCCCATTATACGTACAGGATTTTTACCTCCAACCCCAACATTTGCAATTTGAGTCACATGGTTTATCAAAAACTAAGACAATTTGAGTGATATGTTGATGTCAGGTTGGAAAAAATGGTATTCAAATATTTTAAAAGAATTCAAGTATGATGAAAAAAAGGACAAAGAATCAGCAATTATTTTAAATTCCATTTTAAAAAGATCAAACATCAATAATGAAATTCTCAATTTAATCAAAAATAAAACAGTTTTTGTTATAGGTTCAGGACCTTCTTTATCAACAGCCATTCCAAAATTGAAAAATCTAAAAAAATCAATAAAAATTGCTGCAGATAGTTCAGTAAAACCACTTGTGGATAATGGGATCATTCCAGATATCGTGATTACAGATTTAGATGGAGATGAAAATTCGCTTAAAAAAATTGCAACTAAATCAATATTTGTTGTACATGCACATGGGGATAACATAAGTAAATTAAAATTTTCAAAAAAATTCAAAAAATGTATTGGAACAACTCAATCAAAGCCTTTTAGCAAAATACAAAATTTTGGAGGATTTACAGATGGTGATAGAGGAGTTTTTCTAGCAAATCATTTTGGTGCAAAAAAAATAATTTTATTTGGAATGGACTTTGGGGAAAGAATTGGAAAATATTCAAATACAAAAAAATCAGAAAGAACGATAAAATTAATGAAATTAAACAAAGGAAAATTACTATTAGAATGGTTATCCACAATTACAAAATCAGAATTATTCACAACATCTAAGCAGGTTAAGGGATTCAAAAAAATATCATACAAAAATGTGGATATCATAATTACCTAGAATGCATTTAATACCCATCATACATTTATCAAATTATGAAATTTTCAGAGGAACAAGTCAAAGAAATTGTCAGTTTAAAAGAAAGTTTGATAGAACAAATAGATAGGCATCAAGAATCTATAGAAATGTTAGAAAAAAATGTTACAGTACTAGATTTATTCTTAAAAGATTCTAGTTTTACAAAAGCTTCCCAATTAGAAATAAAAACAACAGTTAGTCAAGATGATTCAAAAAGTGAAGTAAAACCCGAAGAAAATTCAATTCCAATTAAAAGAGGAAATGATGGTAAAATCATTGCCAATGCATACATCACACCAGAACAAGTTTCCATAATTTTAGATAATGAAATTATAATTAATGCAGATACACCTCCTTTCAAATCATTTTTCTTAGATAGGATTATTGGTGAAATGAAGAAGAAAGATTCCATAGAAGCTGAAAATGGAAAAATTCAGAAAGAATCCATTATAGATTACATAATAAACAAAAATGGTTCAGACATAAGAGAAATAATTATCAAAAACTATAGACAAAAAGAAAGAGTGAATGAATTAATCAATACCGCAGGCTGGTCATTAACACGAATGCTTGAAAATATCAATAAGTGATAATATGGATAAAATTGTAGTTTTAGATTTCGGATCACAGTATAGTCATTTAATTTGTAGAAGAATTAGAGAATTTTCTGTATATGCAGAACTTGTTCCTTTCGATATTAGTTATGAAGAATTACAAAAACTCAATCCAAAAGGAATAATTTTTTCTGGTGGTCCATCAAGTGTGTACAATTCAGATGCTCCAGTTCCAGAAAATAAGATTTTTGAAATGGGTTTACCATTACTTGGAATTTGTTATGGACATCAATTAATTGTGAATAAATTTGGAGGTAAGGTAAAAAGAGCAAACAAAGAATATGGTTCTTCTTTACTAACAATTGATAGTGACAAAGATCTTCTAAGTGATGTTGGTGAATCAGTTAGAGCATGGATGAGTCATGGTGACGAAGCAGAAGAAATTCCGCCAGGATTCCAAATCATTGGGCATACAGAAGGTGCCAAAGCTGCTGCAATTGCATCAGAAGAAAGATCAGTGTACGGAATACAATTTCATCCTGAAGTAGTACACACAGAACAAGGTACTGAAATTCTCAAAAATTTTGTATTAAAAGTATGTAAAGCAGAGCAAGGTTGGAGTATGGAGGGATTCATAGACACAGCTGTAGAAAAAATTTCAAAAATTGAAGGGAATGTACTTTGTGGTGTAAGTGGAGGAATAGATTCTACTGTAGTAGCATTACTCATTCACAAAGCAATTGGAGATAGACTCAAGTGTGTTTTTGTAAACAATGGTTTGTTAAGATTAAATGAAGAAAACGAAGTTGAGGATATGTTCAAAAATAATTTCAATGTAAATTTTACATCAATTGATGCATCAGAAAAATTTCTAGGGAAACTCAAGGGAATAGAGGATCCAGAAAAGAAGAGAATGATCATAGGTGAAGAGTTTGTTCATGTTTTTACTGAGTTTGCTGAAAAAAGTGGACCTTTCAAATGGTTAGCTCAAGGCACATTATATCCAGATGTAATTGAAAGTGGGGTTTCAAAAGGTCCAGCAGCTGTCATAAAATCACACCATAATGTTGGAGGATTACCGGATTGGTTGAATTTAGAAATTTTAGAACCAGTAAGAGAACTTTACAAAGATGAAGTAAGAGAAATTGCAAAAATTCTACAAGTTCCAGAAAAACTTTTCATGAGACATCCATTCCCAGGTCCAGGACTTGCAGTAAGAATTATTGGAGAAGTTACACCAGTAAAACTACAAATTTCTAAAGTAGCAAGTAAAATTGTTGAAGAAGAATTGATCAGTGCTGGATTGTATAGCAAAGTATGGCAGGCGTATGCAGCAGTAGGTGATGATAAAGCAGTAGGGGTTGTTGGAGATGAACGAAAATATGGGAACATAGTCATGATAAGAGTGGTTGATTCAATAGATGCAATGACTGCTGATTGGACTAGATTACCGCACGGATTATTAGAAAAAATGAGTAATAGAATAACAAACGAAATTGAAGATGTAACTTGGGTAACTTACACCATTTCAAGTAAACCACCTGCAACCATAGAGCCTCAGTAGATGATAATTTTGGAATATGAAAAAATATGCAATGAGATTTTAGAATGTGATAAAAAAATTAGATATGTAGCTGTTTATGATTTTGGAGAGCTTTACGAAAAAACAAAGCCAGGATTAAAAAATTATCTATCAAAAGAAGAAACTGAACTATCATTATCTCAAGCAGTATACAGGTGGTCTACACGTAAAAAAACTGCAGATAAAATTGGAAAACCAATTTTTGCATTTGCAAAATATGAAAAAATTTATCGTATAACTATATCAATTAGCGGTGCAGGATTAATTCTAATTAGTACAGAATTAGAAATTGATATTATGGAAACAATTGAAAAAATTTTAAAAATCAGAGATAAATACTCCCAATAATTTTCTAATTGTATGAATTTTCATGTATTTGACACATACGTTAAATCAAAAGAAGGTCATACTATGCATTTTGATGTAATTACAGA
>Ga0257115_1002374_pt1 | contig 11326 bp, 9 predicted proteins | sample SI112_100mmetaG_FD_194465 | JGI IMG/M metagenome (GOLD analysis project Ga0257115, IMG submission 194465) | Marine microbial communities from Saanich Inlet, British Columbia, Canada - SI112_100m | ecosystem: Environmental > Aquatic > Marine > Inlet | place: Canada: British Columbia | collected...
AAAAAGGTATTGAATACAACATATGCGCTACAAATATGCATTTACTACCATCATTTGGAATGACTATTAATGAAATTATAAAAGATGGCTTCAAGGTTGAGGATACCATACATATGGCTCTTGATGGCTATAATCATTATACAATGGTCAAATCTATGGCAGTTATGCAAATGTCATTTGTAGATATTTTAAATAGAATTAAACCTGATTGGCTTATATTAGCAGGTGATAGAGGGGAAACATTAATGGGTGCAATTACGGCTGCATATACATACACACCTATTGCACATATACAAGCTGGTGAACTTTCTGGCAATATAGACGGGCAGGCAAGGCATGCTATCGGAAAATTTTCTCATATTCATTTTGCTTCAAATGATGATGCAGCCTCAAGATTATACAAATTAGGTGAAGAAAAAAAACGAATTTTTAATGTTGGGGCTCCACAACTCGATGAAATTGTTGGTGGAAAGTACTCTTCTTTAAAGCAACTTAAAAATAATATAGGTTTAAATACATCAAAACCATATTTAGTTGTTGTACAACATCCAGTTACAGAAGACTTTACAAATGCCAAAGAGCAAATAAAAAATACAATTCATGCAGTAAATAAATTTAATATTGACAAGGTGTGGATAATGCCGAATAACGATGCTGGATCTCAATTTATAACTGAAGAAATACTTAATAGTAGAAAAAGTAGTGATAAAATATTTTACAACCTATCACGTGAAGATTATTTAGGTGTTATAAATAATAGTATGTGTTTAGTTGGGAATTCAAGTTCAGGCCTATTAGAGGCTCCAACATTGAATGTTCCTGCAATAAATATTGGAAGACGCCAAGATGGCAGGGTTAGGGGAGATAATGTCATAGATATTAAGAATTTTAGCGTTAAAGATATTGAAAATGCCATTACTGTTGCAATTAGTGATGAATTTAGAAAAAAAATTATAAATTCATCAAATCCATATGGTGACGGTCACTCTTCAGAACGCATTTTAGATGTGCTACTTAATACAAAAATTAACGACTCATTAATTGTTAAAAGACTAACATACTAAATTAACCAACTTTAAATTCTTTATGGATTATCCAGATTTTATAATATCTTCGAATTCTACAATACTTGATGCCGTTAGAAAGATAGAGTTAAATCGCTCTAGGGCGGTTTTTATTGTGTCGAATGAAAAAATTATCGGAATTCTTAGTGAGGGGGATATTATACGCGCTCTTTTGCAAGGCTTGGATATGCACTCTCAAGCTCAAAATATAGCAAATATATCATTTGCATTTATGAAAAGTAATGATATTCCTAATGCAAGTAAAATTATGGCCAAAAAAAATATAACTATAATTCCTGTTGTTGATCATAATATGAAACTTTTAAATATAATATCATTGCAAGATGTTCTAAAAAACCTATTAAAAAATAGATAACAATGAGTATTGTAATCATTATTCCTGCAAGGGGTGGGTCTAAAAGAATTCATAAAAAAAATATTCTGCCATTAAATGGAAAACCCCTTATAAACTACTCTATTGAATCTGTAAAAAAAGCTGGTTTAAAAGAATTTTTGTATATTTCTACTGATGACAATGATATTAAAAACATTGCATTTAAAAATAATGTTAACGTAATTAATAGGCCCGATTCCCTATCTCAGGATGCGTCAAGCACTGAGTCAGTTTTAATACATGCTCTAGATGAAATCAAACAACAGGATATACACCCAGAATGGGTTATGACACTTCAGGCAACATCCCCTTTTATTGGTCACAATGTAATAAAAAATACACTGAATTATATTGATAGAAATCCAGAATATGATTGCTTTATGACAGTTACAGAAAATAAGTCTGACTATTGGATCCAAGCTGATTCATCATCTATGAATATATCTAGAATATTCGTAGATGCACCTAGAAGACAGCAGGACAGACAACCTTTATGGGAAGAAAATAGTGCCATATATCTAACTAAAGTAAAATCTCTTTATGATACAAAATCTATACTTGGTAACAAAGTTTTAGGGATTCAAGTTACACCTATACAAGGGTTAGATATTAATGAGCCAATTGATGTCAAGCTTGCTGAGTTTTTTATTAACAATTTATAATATATTTACACGATTAATTATTAAAAATATGAAAAAAAATAAAATATATTCTTTAGGATTTATGGGGTATCTTTCTCACGATCCTGCTGCTTGCCTTATGTGTAGTGATGAAGATGGCAATATTAAATATATTCATTTTGAAGAGGGGATGCTATCTAGAAAGAAAAAATCTTATCAATTTCCTTTAAGAGCGATCAATGAGTGTCTAAATTACTTTGGCATAAAACTATCTGATGTAGACATTGTAACAATTGACTACATGAATAGCAAATGTTATTACAACACATCTAATTATTATAGAAAATTAATAGGTGATTATATTCGTGCAAACCTTGATATACGAGAAGATCAACTTTGCATTACTGATTCGCATCATAAGGCTCACGCCTATACTGCATTCTATCCGAGTGGTTTTAAAGATTCAGCAGTACTTTCAATTGATGGCCTTGGGACATTACAAGAGACTCATTCAATTTATTTGGCAAACAAGTCTGGCATTGAGTCAATTTATACACAACGTGGTTCAGGTATTGGCATGCTATACTCACTGATTACATACTCCCTAGGGTTTGATGTAGGTGAAGAAGGGAAAACAATGGGTTTAGCACCTTACGGTGAAAAATATAATAACATGGATTCACAACTACCTAGTCTAAAAGGAAATTATTCTGGATTTTGTGTAGATTATTCACACATTATGCAAAGATCCCCTGATCCAAAATTACTAATTAATATAGATAGATGTGGCTCCAAAGAGGATATATATACTCCATACTATTCTAGACTTGCTTTTAATATTCAGAATGAGCTAGAGCGTTGTTTAATTCACATTTGCACTGAAATAAAAAAAAGAACTGGTGCTAAAAATTTATGTATAGCAGGAGGCATTGGATTAAATTGTGTCGCAAATGAAATAATAAGAAAATCAAATATATTTGATAATGTTTTTGTGCAGCCTTCTAGTGGTGATACAGGTATTTCACTAGGTCTTTCAATGATTGGAATCGAGAGAGAATATGAAAAAAAAATGGGCAGGAAAATATCTTGGGGTAAGAACCTTAAATCATTTTGGCGGTATTCTCCTGTTAATTTCGACAAGTCAGTACTAACCTCAATCCTTAAAAAATACCATATACCCATTCACAAGACGGATACGAATAAAATTGCAAAATCACTAGCTAACGGTAAAATAGTTTCGTATTTTGAAAAAGGATGGGAATTTGGCCCTAGGGCGCTTGGACATAGATCGTTTTTAGCTGATCCAAGAAGCAAGAAAATGAAAGAAACTATGAACAAAAAAATTAAGCATAGAGAGCTTTATAGGCCATTTGCACCCATAATAATGGAACAATACTTTTCTAATTATTTCGATAGCCCTGTGCCAACAAATTCTGATATGCTTTACGCTGTAACCTGTAAACTTAAAGCAATACAACAAGTGCCATCTGTAGTTCATATAGACAATACCGCAAGAGTTCAAACTTGTACAAAGTCATCAGGAAAAATATTCGAAATCTTAAGCAGTTTTCATGACACTACAAATGTTCCAATCTTAATCAATACATCTCTTAACGATAACAACGAACCAATTGTAATGACTCCTATTGATGCACTATCTTGCTTTCTTCGTACAAGTTCTGATATTCTTGTAGTAGACAACATTACAATTAATAGAAGTGAAATACCTAAAATCGATAAATTACTACATGAAGCAACTAAAATACAAAAAAAATATATCTTTAATAATTCTGTTGATTCCATCAATAAACTACTAACAAAATCTAGTAAAAAAGAAGATCCAATTTCATTTTTAAACAGAAATTTACTAAGTAGTTTATATTTTAAAAACAACTACTCTCTTGATATGCTACAAAATTTTCTATTCTCTGATGAGAAATTATTACAAGGTAAAACCCTTATAACTGATGATTATCACCATAATATAATAAAAACATTACAAAACTATAACAAAAGAAAAATAGTATTTAATGAAGTGCTCATATTAAAAGATGAGTGGTCTAGCTTAAAGAAAATACCAAAGGATGCATATGTAATTCTGTACAATTGTTCTGCATACCTTGACAATAGTGAAGTTACAAATATGCTTCCTATTTTATCCACATGTTCTTCATTTTATACATCATCTCAAAAAAAGGCAGATCTTAATACTATAAATATCGACCATAATGATATAGTTTCCAAATTAAAAAATACTTACGAAATTGACTCATCAAAATCTATTGATGAACTATTCTATGATTTTGTTACACCTGCATTTATTGATAAATATCTTTAATTTTTTAATAGAAATTTATCACCCAAAAACCTCTGACAACTTTTTAAAATTTCTTATATAGAACATCCTAAGAAGCCTTCTTCTTATTCTGGTTCAATTTTATACTCTCTTGATACGCATCCATTGGTTTTTTGTAGCCTAGTGTTTCATGGAATCTTCGATGATTATAAAACTCAATGTAGTCATCTACATCAGTGATTAGTTCACCAATGGATTGGTATGCATTTAAATATATTCTTTCGCATTTGGCGCTTCGCCAGAAGCGCTCAATGCAGATATTATCTGTGGCTCTACCTTTGCCATCCATTGATATAGTAATGCCAAGATTTTTAAGTCTCTGAGTGTGTATCTCACTGGTGTATTGACTACCTTGATCGGTATTAAATATCTCTGGATGTGGGTATTTTGCTAGCGCATCATTCAGCACACTCATTACCAACTGAGAATCCATGGCGTTTGATATCTTGTACGATAGCACCGCTTTGCTGTGCCAATCAATAATAGCAACCATATAGACCATGCCACCTGCAATCTTGATGTAGGTGATATCAGTACTCCAGACATGATTGGCATGGTTAATATTAAGCCCTCGAAGCTTATAGGTATACTTCTTATGCTCTTTAATTGGTATAGTGGTATTGACTTGTTTAACAGCCAATACAGCCTTTAATCCAAGTTCTTGGCGATAACGAGCTACCGTGTTTAAGCTAACCTTTATGCCATCTTCAAGCAGTTGCTGGTGAACTTTCTTCTCACCGTAGATCGGTATTTGTTCAAATACTTTAGTAATGTGATTCTTAATTGTTTGTTTGGCGTAGTTAACTCTTGGCTGGTAATACAAGCCACTTCGGTTGATGCCTAGCAATTGACACTGGTGATTAATAGAGATAGAGGCTGGTGACGGCTTGAGATCAACTAATTGTTTTAGTTCAGATGAGCCCAAGCTTTTTAGCTTTTTTACCCCTCGAGGGGGTACTGAACAGAGTGCAAGCCATTCCTTCTCTACGGTTACTTTACCAACTAGTGCAGTTAAGCGCTCATTCTGCTCTTGTGATTTAATGAGCTCTTCTTTGTATTCTTTAACTACTTTAGAGGGTTCCATAGCTATCTCTGCATTAGCAAGAAAGGTCTTCTTCCAGTTCACTAGATTCTGTGGAAGAATGTTGTGCTTACTGGCAATCTCAGCCAGGGTGTTTTCATTTTGCAATAGCTCAAGCACTAGTTTTGTTTTAAATGCTGAACTGTAGCTGGTTCGTTTTTTACTCATATTTTTTACTCCGAATTGTTGGGTTAAGTTTAACTCGTTCGAAATAAGAAATTTTAGATTGTTGTCTTAATTTGTTGGGGTGCTATAAAAAATACAACTAAAAGTACAATATATCCTTCATTACAATGATTTATCTATCCATTTCTTTATCGATAACACTGCATTTGTTATTTTATAATTCTGGGGCAATAGGCTTTTGGAGGTTGTCGAGTTTGATTTTGGAAAAACATTTTCCATTGCATTAACAAATAAATCTCCTGTATCGCATACAGTAACTGCACCAGGAGTTGCCTGGTCTCTCAATTCTAAAATTCCTCCAGATGTAGCTGTAGATATAACAGGAGTGCCGCAAGCTAACGCCTCTAAAGCAGCATTTGACATTCCTTCCCAGCGTGATGAAAGTAAAAATGCATCACAACCAGCAATCCAGCTCCAAAGATCGTGTGAAAATGGGCTAAAAAATATACGATTATTGATACCAAGGTCCAAAGCTAAATTTTCAAGTTCTAATAACAAATCACCATCACCATCACCAAAAATTCTTAGCTTGGATTTTTCGTTATTAAGACGTGAAAACCATATTAAAAGATTATCAAAGCCTTTTTGATGAGTTATCCTCCCTGCAGCAATAAATCGAACTCCTGTGCCAATATCTCTATTAAGAGTAGAAGCCACTATTCTAATTTTATCTTCATCTACAGGATTAGGTAGAATGGATATCTTATGCTCAGGGACTTTATACAAATTAACAAACTCTGTTTTCATTAACTCAGAAGAGCATATTAATTTGTCTGTATATTTATATAGATTCAAATAAAGTTTATTAAATAATTTAGGGTTAGGATTATTGGGTAAGCTTATAGAGGGAATATTAGCCTCACGTAGCCAAATCCTGGTAGAACTAGGTAAAAATATTTTTAACAAAAGAATGGCTATATTTATGTAACCAAATGTAGAGAATATAATCTTTGGTCTAATACGCCAAATTAAATAGGTTAATTTTAGAATTGAATACTTAAAAGAAGATTTTCTAAGATCATAAATAGGTATTGTTTTAGGTAAGCCTTTAGATAAAGGCCCTAAACTATTGATAACAACAATTCTAACATCATAGTTACAATTGTGAAGATATGATAAAATATTTATCAACACTCTTTCAGCTCCACCGCCAGAAAATGATGGTAATATAAATAATATCATTTTTAAGTACGTGCAAATTTAATCATTACAATTGATATGTTTATGTAGTTTTTTTGATTCACACAGTTCAATGATAAAAAATTTTACTGACCTTGAAAAAGGCATTTTTTTTATAGAGTAACTGTATCCAAAATTAAGTAATTTTTTACAAAAAAAAGAGTTTTTATGTTTTCTATTATGCGTTATATGTTTACGTCTTTCAATTATTCTGCACCAAGAGCAATATCGATCACAACATAAGTACTTATCCAAATTATCAATCATATCATTAGCCAGAATTTTAAGTGTGCTTTTTGCATCTAATAAATTAGACTCCAAGCCAATCAATTTGCCTTTATTAACCATCGATTTGTTTTTTAAAATCTTATACATAATGTTTGAATTAGTAGTACATCCTCCTACATCTTTCCTATGAAAAATAAGCATTGATTTTCCGTTATAATATCTAACGCCCTGCCAGTGGTTTATCAACGTCAACAATCCGGCCTGATCTTGCACTTGGTGCCTTAAGCCTGGAAATGAATCGTTTAAGCCAATAAAAAGAAATTTTCCTCCATATTCTGATATCCATTTAAATGGCTCATAAGCGCCACTATCAATATTATGTTTTGAGCAAAATTTATTGGCAAGTTTTCCATAGGAAACAATTGAGTTTGTTGGGTGACTACTTCTGTATGAGCCTTTTTTAACCCTTAATAACTCCGGAAGCAAACCGGTTGTTGATTGAGTAGTGTTAACATTATAAATATATTTTGTTAATTTTAGATAAACCATCCACAATGGTTGTTTCTGTGTATATGTAGGCATTATCAAAGTACCTTCATCTCCTAATAATTCAATTAGTGCATCCAACAGATTTTTTGCTTTAAATGATGCGCTTAATAAAGATGCAAATGAGGCAGAGACATATAGCACCTGCCCTTTACATATGCCAAGATATTCTAACTCCTTAACTATATGAACAAGAGTGTCTTTATCTGTTGGATTACTCACTTAACACTTAAATAACAAATACATCTTACTATTAGCGCATCATAATACTAACATTATTAGCATCAATTCTTGGCAAAAAAAATCTATTCTTACTATTTAGAATAGAAATTTTTGAATCAGCAGTTACTGCTAATTTACATCCATTCTCTTTCAATATTAGAGAGGATTTAATATCATATGACCCATACGGGTATGATGCCGTCCAATAATTCATATCAACGTTAATACTATTTAAAAATTTTTTCGATTCTACAACCTCATGCTCGACCTCTTTCTTGCTTAAACTATTCCACCATAAATGGTCATATCCATGACAACCTACATGCATTCCACTTCTAACTAGAAATCTAATTTGCTCTTCATTCATATATAATTCATTTGATATAACATCTTGATCATCATTAACAAATTTTATGAATAGTTTATCCAGTATTTTACTGCGAGCATCTGTGCACAATTCTTTTTGCAATAGCCTCTTTACAAAAATTATATTTTTGTCGTCGTACTGATTTTTTTTGGCTAATTTATCATAGTAATAGTCTATTTTTTTTAAAGAATACCTATTTTTATATTTTTTTAACAAAACTCCGATTTCATTTATTATCATTCCAATTCTTTTCTCGGAAGAAAGAATATAATGCAGCTTGTTAACATCCAATAACTTTCTTTCTTTGGCTGTTTTTACCGAAATATAAAAACTACCTTGAATGTTGTACTTATCTAAAATTGGAAATGCGTAGTTATAGTGATCTATATACCCATCATCAAAAGTCAATAAAACTGGATTTGCTGGTAATTTCTCATTTGTATAAATACTATTTATAGCATCCTCCATTGTTATGATATTAAACTTATTTTTCAAAAAACGTATGTGGTCATGAAATAACTTTGAATCTAAACCCTTGATATTTTTGTATCTGGAGCTATGAGCATCTCTAATATAATGATACATAACGATAGTAAGTTTATTCACTAGTTAATCTTAGATTCAGAGTATTGATTTACTGTAATTAAAAATAAGATTTATTAATATCACTTAATTTTTTTGTAAGAAAAGAATTATTCTCTGTTAATGTTACTTTTTCATTTATCAAACCGGTATCGTCACTTAGAACTGATAGTACGGAATCAATAGCCTCATGAGCAGCAAATAGGCATGGTGTAGAGTAATTTACTATATTAACGCCCATATTTTTTAAATTATTACGCGATACTTTTGGAGTCTTTCCTCCAGCAATTAAATTTATAGTAAGAGATACTTCTGACTTTATAGAAGCCCTTATTTTATAAATGGTTTCTATATCGGATATTCCTTCTATAAGAACACCATCTGCACCAACTTCAGCATATTTATTAACCCTCATAATAGCCTCATCAATATTGCTCGCATCTGTTCTTGCAATTACGTACAATTCTTCTCTGGCGGAAATAACAGCATCTAATTTTGGTAAATATTCCTCGATAGATAAAATTTCTTTCCCAGGCAAGTGTCCACAGCGCTTAGGCCTCCTTTGATCTTCTAAAATTACTGCAGATGCTCCAACACCCTCAAGACAGCGAACAATGTGTGATGCAGTCTTACCGTCTCCATGTCCATCATCTATATCAACAACCATATGTATTTCTGGCAAAACATTTCTTATACGCTTAACATGATCTACCATGTCAGTCCATGATAAAAAACCTTCATCTGGTAACCCATAATGACTTGCAGAAAATCCATACCCACTACAAAATATCGCTTCAAACTTGGTGGCAGCTAGTTCTGCTGAAAAAACATCATAAATACCAATTAAAGGCAATATATCGCCATTATCAACCCTGTCTTTAAAAATTTTTCCAAACATATAATTATTCTTAAGTTACTTTTATTTTAATAATTTTTAGTGCACTCTAAAGCAACAGTGTCACGATTAATTTTTCCTCTATCAGTTTTTGGAACTTCTTCCACTATAAACCACTTATCAGGTGTTTTTTCTTTAATTATTTTATCAGAACACCAAGCGATTAATTCTTCTATTGTCGTGTCACTATCTTCTTTCAAGGCGACTGCAATACCAATAATCTCCCCGGCTATATTATCAGGAATTGAAAATGCGCAAGCTTCTACAATATCATCGTGCCTCTCTAATAATGAGTCTATTTCTTCAGGATGAATTTTTAACCCGGATCTATTAATTTCAAATTTCTTCCTACCAGTGAGATAAATTTTCCCATTTAAATCAATATTACCAATATCTCCAGTATAAAACCATCCATTTTTCAATACTTTACCAGTAATTTTATCTAGATTAAAATAACCCTTCATCACTGAAGAGGTTTGAACAACAATCTCTCCTTCTCCAAATTTATTAATATTGCCATTATTATCGATAACTGCAATAACTCCACCCCATGATGTTCCTATTAATCCATCATCAGGGTCGTATAATTTTGAAGAAGCGCCACATATCCAATTTGCCGTTTCAGTAATACCATACATATTAACCACTTCATCAGCACCTGACCAGTTAATAACTTCGTTCCAAAGTTCAGATGATAATGGTGCAGAACCTATATGCACCCTTTTTAAGGAATTATTTTCTGGTCTTGAAGATAATTGCAAAACTAATTTCCACATCGATGGAACTGAGCTTATAAATGTTATCTTATAATGATCAATCAAACCGCCTAAATCACTAACTACTTCAATATTCCCTCCTGGTACCAAAATAATATCACCACCAGAAAGTAAGGCTGTCAAGCAATTTCCAATCAAACCATGTCCAAAATGAGTAGGTAAAGGGCACATTGTTTTACTAAGATGATCTTTTTTTATAAACAACTGATTCATCTCTATCCTGGCCAACAAACTCCTAAAAGTATGCACAACCCCCTTTGGAGTTCCTGTCGTTCCTGACGTAAACAGCATTAAAGCATCATCGTCTAAATTAGAGTGGTTATTTTGTTGGCCAGAAGTTTTTACAGGCTGATCAACAGCTAGATTTAAGACGTCACAATCTAAATTGTACTTATTAAAATCATCTACCAAAACTACTGAAGCTTGTAAAAAAGAAATAATGTTTCTTATTTCATTGTTTGTTGTATCAGGATTCAAGCATACTGCACAAGCACCCGCCTCCCAAACAGCAAATAAGTCACAAAAAAAAGTTGGTGTTCCACCATGAAGAATTATCACCTTATCATTACAACCTATTTGTTTTGATTTAAGCATAGAGGCCCTAAGATTAACCTGATGTTTTAGTTTTTTAGGACTTAGTGTTGTCTTATAAAAATGGCTAGTAATAGAGCCTATATTGTCGTAAATAAATTTCATTATTTCCTTTTTTTAAAATATTTTTATATATAGTTAGTTGTTTAGTCCCACAATCTTATGGTTGGGGTCTTCTCTAAATCTTTCACGGTTTTCATTATAACATTGTTGTATTAATTCCCAAGGGGTTTTAAACT
>Ga0257115_1002410_pt1 | contig 11224 bp, 12 predicted proteins | sample SI112_100mmetaG_FD_194465 | JGI IMG/M metagenome (GOLD analysis project Ga0257115, IMG submission 194465) | Marine microbial communities from Saanich Inlet, British Columbia, Canada - SI112_100m | ecosystem: Environmental > Aquatic > Marine > Inlet | place: Canada: British Columbia | collected...
TGAGAGAAACGATAAGGCAGATAGTATTATCGACTTATTGACTAAATATGGATTCAAACAGGTAGAAATATCGACTTTTAAGGATGCTGGAACTAGGGAAAATATGGGCTTTGTAAGATTATAGTAATGTCTGTGAAATTTTGTAAAAAAAATCAATTATTATCTGAGTTATTAATTATTGATGGATTATGGGGCGTTGGAAAATCGGTTATTACAGAGTTGATATCCGTTTTTGACAGTATGGAATGTTGGCACATAAATTTGCCATTTGATCATATTCCAAATCTATATGCAAAAGGGTCTATCGAAAAAGATGCTGCAACTGCTTTAATTGCTAATATTTTTGATGAAATCACATATAGTGTCTCGATTTCACGATCAGTTAATTTTCGTTATAAGGATGCAACTAGTATATTTAACCATCCAAAAAAATATGATTATATTTTAAGGTTACTCGAACATGGTGGAGATGATTCACTTAAAAAAATAGATAAAAATAAAATGATAATACCTATCGCAACTCACATAGCAGTATCAGATAATGATCTTTTTTTTCGAGCGTTAGGGGAAAGATGTAAAATTATTCGGTGTGTTAGACATCCTGTTCTTATGATTGATCATTGGGCTAATTATATTGGTCGTTGTCAAACTGATCCACGAGAATTTACTCTAAAGATAAATTACAACGGAGAGAGTATTCCATTTTTTGCAGAAGGCTGGGAAAATGAATATTTAAAAGCTAATGATTTTGAGAGGTCAATAAAGTCTATATCTTTATTAACAGATAGTTACAATAAGAATTTTGATAGAATGAAGAAAAAATATGGAGAAGGATCTGTTTTAGAAATTTCATTTGAAGAAGCGGTTAAGAATACTGACAGCATTCTGTCTTCAATATCTAAATTTATTGGTCGAGATATTAATAATAAGGTGTACAAAAAGGTTAAGAAGAAACAGTGTTTACCAAGAAGCACAATTGATTCTGGGTTGGGGTATGCATCTACTAAATGGAAAGATCGTAAAATCAAAGAGCCAGATCAAGTTGTAATAAATAAAAGACTAAATCTTATAAAAAATAAAATTCGTTCAGAGTACTATGATGAATTAATACGATTGTGTAGTGAATATGAGAATAGATAATTTCATAAAATGTGCCTTAAACAAAAATTAAAAAATAAAGACCTGACTGTAGGATCATGGATTACATTAGGCAATACATCAATTGCAGAAATCCTAGCAAATGCAGGATATGATTGGCTAGTTGTAGATCTAGAACATACTACAATATCGTTAGAGCAAGCTGGTGAGCTTATTCGAACTATTGAGCTTGCCGGTGTTTCGCCATTAGTTCGCTTAACTAATAATGATGAAAATCAAATTAAGAGAGTAATGGATGCAGGTGCTCATGGCATTGTGGTTCCAATGGTTAAGAGTGCAGACGATGCAAAATATGCGGTTGCTGCAACTCGCTATCCGCCACTAGGTAATCGAGGAGTTGGTCTTGCTCGCGCACAAGGTTACGGCACTTCATTTCGAGAGTATTTATCATGGCAATCAGATATTGATGAAGGGCCAGTTGTTGTTGTGCAGATTGAACATATTAATGCAGTTGAAAATCTTACAGAGATTTTAAGGGTAGAAGGTGTTGATGCGTTTATTATTGGCCCTTATGATTTATCGTGTTCAATGGGAATTCCGGGTGAATTTGATAATCCACAGTTTACAGATGTAATGAAAAATATTATTGAAACTGGTGATAAGTTGGTAGGCTTAAAAAAGTTACTAAAGGAGAATTATTAGGTGTCAGCCCCAATTTTTTTATTATGATAAAAGAAAATATTCTAAGAAAAGAGATTCTAAATGAAGAATTATCTCGACCGAGTTGGATAAAGCAGAACCATAGATTGTCAAATAAGATTTGGCTAGATAAGAATGAGTGTGCAGATCCACAATTAAATAAAATAGTTTTAGATTCCGTACTGAGTGTTACAGTAGAGTCGGTATTAAGTTATCCAGACTTAGATGTACTGTATGATAAAATTTCAAAATTTTCCCAAGTTCAGGCAGAAAATATTTTGATAACTGCGGGTTCAGATGGGGCTATACGAGCATGCTTCGAATCAATTATTGCACCTGGTGACAAAGTTGTATTAACAAGGCCAACATTCGCAATGTATGATATATATTCAAAAATATATGGTGCAGAAGTGATTTGGATTGATTATGAACTATCAGAAAAAGGACCTGTTTTAACACTTGATAAATTTATTTCAGTAATAAAAGAAGTAGAGCCAAAAATGATTTGTCTCCCCAATCCAGATAGCCCTACTGGAACAATATTTTCACCAGATGATTTAGAACAGATTGTAAGAACAGCTGGTGAAGTTAATGCTTTAATGTTGATTGATGAGGCGTACCATCCAATCTATCAATGGTCTGCAGTTTCATTAATTAAAAAATATAATCATCTTGTGGTAGTTAGAAGTTTTAGTAAGGCATGGGGTGCTGCAGGTCTAAGGGTTGGTTATGCTATAGCTAATAATGATTTAATAACTCTGATTCATAAGCAAAGACCAATGTACGAGATAGGAAGTGTATCGGCACAAGCAATAGAAAAACTATTAGATTATGAAGAAGATATGCTGCAGTCTGTAGCAAGAGTTAATACTGGTAAAGAATATTTCCAGAATGAGATGAAAAAATTAGGTTTTTACACTTACACAAGTTATGGAAATTTTTTTCATATTAAGTTTGGCAAATATGCAAAAGATATTCATAATGCACTAGAGGGTAAAGTATATTATCGTAAAGACTTCAATGTTCCTTGTTTAGATGGGTATAGTCGATTTTCATCGACAACAAAAGAGATATTTGAGCCGATTGTATCTTGCATTGTTGGCGTAGTTAATAAAAAAGAGAAGAGTTGATTTTGAGAAAGTACAAAGTTGCAATAATAGGATGTGGCCGTATTGCAGGACACAATTGTAGAGCTGTTGTAAATACAAATGGTTTAGAGTTAGTGGCTGTATGTGACTTAGAGTTAGGCAAGGCAAATACCTATCGCGATGAGTTTGGTTGTATAGCATTTTCAAATTATCACACAATGCTAACAGAAATTAATGATATTGATATAGTTGCAATTATAACTCCATCAGGCATGCATTTTGAGCATAGTATGGATATTTTACAGCGTTATAATAAGCATATAATTGTTGAGAAGCCAACTTTTATGAAGCCATCTCAATTAGAAAAGGCTTATAATGCTGCTGATGAGCTAGGCTTAAAGATTTTTCCAGTATTTCAAAATAGATATAATCGTGCAGTACAAAGAGTCAAGACGGCATTAGAAAAACAAGAGTTAGGTGACATTAGAATAATTGGTGTGCGAGTTAGATGGTGTCGTCCACAGCGTTATTATGATATGGCTCCATGGCGCGGAACATACTCGCACGATGGCGGTGCGCTAACAAATCAAGGCATACATCATGTTGATCTATTGAGGTATTTAGGTGGAGAAGTGCAGCAAGTAAATGCAACTATGCGTACATTAGGAGTAGAAGTTGAGGTGGAGGATGCTATCGTATCTAGTTTTACTTATGCTGATGAAGCAATAGGTAGTTTGGAGATAACAACAGCTGCTAGACCAGATGATTTTGAAGCATCTATCTCTATAGTTGGATCAAAGGGATTGGTACAAATTGGCGGTATAGCGGTCAATGAGTTGCAGATTTTTACTCCAGATCCGGATGCATGCAATAACTATAGTGAAGATTTTTCCGATTGTGTTTATGGTAATGGACATGAATTACTATATCAAGATATATACAATAGTTTAAACAGCGGTATAAAGTATCCTGTTAGTAAAAAAGATTGTTTACAATCAATTAAGTTGTTGCATGCCTTTTATCGCTCTGATGAGCAAGCAGGATGGCAGAAGGTGAATGAAGAAGGTGAGTCATCTCGCCTAGGCAGGGAAAATAATGTAGTTTCAAAGCTCTATAGAACAGCTATAGATGGCTAATATTTCCAAGGAAAATAAAATTATATGGCAAAGATTATAGGAGTTATACCTGTTAGAATGGGATCAAGTCGTTTTCCTGGTAAACCATTGTTTCCAATTGCTGGCATGCCTATGTTGGAACATGTATGGCACCGTTCTAATTTTTACTCTGATTGGGATGAGCTTTTTCTTGCAACTTGTGATATTGAGATAAAGGAGTTTGCTGATACTAAAAATATACCCTGTATTATGACTTCGGATAAGCATAAACGTGCTTTAGATAGAGTCGCAGAGGCAATTGAGAAGAGTGATTTTGAAATCAGTGCAGACGATATTGTATTAAATGTACAGGGTGATGAACCTATGATGCGACCAGATATGATTGAAGCGACAGTAAAGCCAATGCTTGACGATGTGGAAATTAATGGTGTGGTTTTGTCTATGCCCATTATGGATAAAGAGCAGTTCTATGACCCTAATACATTAAAAATTATTCACAATATTAAAGGTGATATTCTTTACACATCTCGTGCACCTATTCCGTATTGTAAAGACTGGTCACTGGATATTGGGGCAAAAAGAATTTATGGTATTTTTGGGTTTCGTTGGAATTTTTTACAGAAGTTTACTCAAATTCCAGAATCACCCTTAGAAATAGTAGAATCCTGTGACAGTAATAGAATTTATGATAACGGATTAACCCAACGAGTTGCACTATATCCATATGTAGATTCCTTTGCTGTTGATACACCTGAAGATGCGGAAAAAGTAGAGAATTATATTACAAAAGATCCTTATTGGAGAAAATACAATGAGCAATAATTCACGTGCATGGAATCATACAAATGTAGTGGATTATTTTAATAAAAACCGCACTAGTGAAAGTGGTGTTTACCCATCTGAATGGTTTTTTTTAAAAAAACTTTTTAAAGAGAATATGAGTGTATTGGACATTGGATGTGCACAAGGAGGGTTTTCTGGAATAATTGGTGAAAGGTTGAATGATTTTTCTTATACAGGTCTTGATATTAGTAAAAAAATGATCGACAAGGCCAAATTAAAACATCCAGAACATACTTTTTTTCATATTAATGAAGACGATTACTCGGTATTGGGGTCTGAAAAATGTAATGCATTTGACTTGACAATTGTACTTGGGATTTTGCATCTGCATGAGTCATGGAGAGACACCATTAAAAATGCATGGAAACATACATCATCTACATTAATTTTAGATTTGAGAGAAACTTTTGAAGAGACAATTGAAAATAAAGAAAAGTCATATTTTAAAATGAATATTAATGGAGATAATACAAACTATTCGGAATTCCTTCCATATAACGTGATAAATGTTAGAGATGCACTTTACACAATATCTTCTATTTGTAATGGCGCTAAAAAGATATCGCATTTTGGTTATACACAAGGGCCATCTGGTACAGCTGTATGCCCAATAGAGAAAATTTTTGCTACTGTATACTGTATTGAAAAATAATGAAAAAAGTAGTTATTGCAGGAAAAGGGCTATTAGCTTTAAAGGTATTTAATTGGTTTATAGAGCGTAGTAACAAATATGAAATTATTTGTTTTGTACCAGTTTTTGACGATGATTTGTGCGGAAAGCACAATGAAGACATAGAAAGTCTTTCAAAAAAATATTCAATCCCATACATATTTTCTGGAAATTTAGAAGATATTCCAGGTATTGCGAATAAGGATTTTTGTTGTGATATTATGCAGTTATCTTTTTTTAAAACAATTATAACTAAAGATATAATAAATAAGTTTAGTATTATTCTTAATATTCATCTTTCAGATCTTCCTAAATACAGAGGATCTAGAGGAGTAAATTGGGCGCTTAAAAATAATGAACAAACTCAAGGTGTTACAATACACAAGTTGGATGAAAAATTAGATCATGGTCCAATTATTTCACAACTAAAATATACTATACATCCTAATTTTCAAGAAGTAATCGATGTTTATAATCAAGCTATAGACTATGCTTTTATTTTATTTAGTCATACTCTGCCTGATATTGAACACATTGTCCCTATTGAGCAGGACCATTCTAAGGCAACCTATTATGATTCTAAAGATTTTTATAAACTTGGAGATAGACTGACGTTTACAAAAAAAGAATCATTAAAATTAGACAAAATTTATGAATAAATTAAGAGTTGCAATTGCTGGATACGGAGTGGTTGGTCGTAAAAGAAAGGAGTGTGTATGTAGACACCCAAGAATGGAGGTGGTGGCGCTATGTGATCAATCATTTTCTGTTAACGATTCTATGGAGGGTGGAATACATTGTTATGTGGACTATAACCAATTACTAACAGAAGATTTGGATGTTTTAATAGTTTGTTTAACTAATGATATTGCAGCAGAAGTTACAATTGCAGGCCTTAAATCTGGATTACATGTTTTTTGTGAGAAGCCACCAGGTAGAGATGTTCAAGATATAAGTAAGGTGATAAAGGTAGAGAAACAACATCCTGGCCAAAAGTTAATGTATGGATTCAACCATCGTTACCATGACTCAGTAATAGATGCTTTACGTATTATTAAATCTAATGACCTAGGAAAGGTAATTAATTTAAGAGGAGTTTATGGAAAATCTCAATTAATTACATTTAACCAGCCAGATTGGCGTACAAAAAGAGAGATAGCAGGTGGCGGGGTTTTATTGGATCAAGGTATACATATGGTTGACTTGATGAGACTTTTTGCTGGTGAATTTGTAGAAGTACACAGTTTTATTGATAATGGTTATTGGAACTATGATGTGGAAGATAACGCCTATGCTTTGATGCGTACAAAGGATGGTAAAGTGGCCATGCTGAACTCATCTGCAACCCAGTGGAGACATCGTTTTTATTTGGATATTAATCTTGAAAAAGGTAGTTTAATTCTTGGTGGAATTTTATCGGGATCAAAAAGTTATGGAGCAGAGACTTTAACTGTTGTATCAGCAAACCCAATAAATGATAATGGCGATCCAAGAGAGATGATTACTAGATACAATACTGATCCATCCTGGTATTCAGAGATTGAAGAGTTTTCAGACTGTATTATTAATAATAGAAAGATTACTAGTGGCACATCAGATGAAGTACTAAAAACAATGAAGTTAGTTTATAAGATATATTATTCGGATAAAAAATGGAGACAATATTATGATATTAAAGACCCAGGTGTTAATTAAATGAACAAGATTGATGGTTTTTTTACAGAAAGTATAGGGCAGTTCTCTAAATCTTATTTTTCCTATCTTAAAGAAATATTTGATAAGGTTGATTTATTAGAAATAAGGTCTTTTATTGAAATACTGTTAGCTGCCCGAGAAAGTGGAGCAACAATATTTTTTGTTGGTAATGGCGGTAGCGCATCAACAGCTAGTCATTTTGCTAATGATTTGGCATTTGGTACAAATGAGTATGAAAAACCATTTAAGGCAATGAGTATTGTAGATAATATTTCTGTACTAACAGCATTAGGCAATGATTATGGATATGACGATATATTTATTAGACAATTGAAAGTTTATGCAAGAAAGGGTGATGTTTTAGTTGGTATATCTGCATCAGGAAATTCACAAAATTTAATAAATGCTTTTGAATATGCATCCACTTCTGGAATTAAAACGGTAGCACTAACTGCTTTTGATGGCGGTAGGATGCGAAAAATTGCTGAATATGGTATTCATATTCCAACAGAGAAAAAAGAGTATGGACCAGCAGAAGATCTACATATGATTTTAGATCATTTAGTAGGTAGTTATTTAATGAGGTTGGTAAAAAAATAATAACAATGCTAGATAATAAAGTAGCATTAGTAACAGGCGGTACTCGTGGGATTGGTGCCGCTATAGCTAAAGCATTATATGACTTAGGTGCAGATGTAATTATTACTGGAACAAAGCCTGATTATAGTCATACAGGTGATTATCAATATATCTGTGCAAACTTTTTAAAAAAAGAGAGTTTGAATAGACTTGTAGATAAAATACGAGAAAGGAAGATTGATATTTTGATAAATAATGCTGGTATTAACCAGATTGGTCCAATATCAGATTTATCAGTGCATAATTTTGAAGAGGTTCAACAGGTTAATGTCACTGCACCATTTATGCTTTGTCAGGCAGTGTTGGTTGGTATGAGGGAAAGAGGGTGGGGAAGAGTTATAAATATTAGTTCGATATGGGGGAAAATAAGTAAATCTCATCGAGCCTCGTATTCAGCAAGTAAGTTCGCTATTGATGGTTTGACTGCGGCAATTTCAGCAGAGGTCGCTTCTGATGGTGTGTTAGTTAATAGTGTCGCCCCGGGGTTTATTGATACGGAGTTAACCCGTAGTGTATTAGGTGTAGACGGTATGAATGAACTAGCACTGCATGTGCCCGCAAAAAGAGTTGGTACTGCTGTAGAAGTGGCTAAGTTTGTTGCTTGGTTGTCAGGACCAGATAACACTTATATATCAGGTCAAAATATTGCAATTGATGGAGGCTTTACCCGTGTCTGAAGAGTTCATGGTTATTGAATCACATAAAGGTGAATATGGTGTTACTTTTTGTGAAGACAGTGCTAAATACCTAGTTAATAATTTACCAGATCAAAACTACCATGTCATTATAGATAATCGTGTTGCAGATTTATATAGTGATGAGCTGCAATCAATATTAGAACATAGCTCTGTTTTGCAAATAGAGGCTCTTGAGAGTAACAAATCTTTAGAATCGATGCCAGAATATGTTACTTACCTGGTGAATAATCAGGTTAGAAAAAATGATATTCTTATTGCTGTAGGCGGTGGAATTATTCAAGATATAACTTGTTTTTTAGCGGCAACTTTATTAAGGGGACTAAGTTGGTTTTTCTATCCAACGACACTTTTAGCACAAGCTGATAGTTGTATTGGATCAAAAAGCTCTATTAATTGTGGAGATTCTAAAAATCTAATTGGCACTTTTACTCCACCTAAAAAAGTAATTATTGGAAATAATTTTTTAGAGACTTTAAGTGATAAAGACGTTCGCTCAGGTGTTGGTGAAATGTTGAAAGTGCATGCAATTTCTGGAGAGAAGGCATTTGATTATATCTCAAGTAGATATAATCAAATATTTACAGATAAGAGTACAATGCAGGCTTTTATCCGCCACTCGTTAGAAATTAAAAAAGAATATATTGAGCTTGATGAGTTTGATGAAGGAGTAAGAAATATATTTAATTATGGGCATAGTTTAGGTCATGCAATAGAGGCGGCAACGAATTTTTTAATTCCACATGGAATTGCGATAACTATAGGCATGGATATGGCAAACTGGCTTTCACCTAGAGTGGGTGATGGGCATATTAAACATTACACCAGGATGCATGATATTTTATCAAAAAATTATCATGGCTTTAAGGATGTCGATATTCCAATAGATGTTTTTATGAGTGCACTTTCAAAAGATAAGAAAAATATAGGAAAAAATAAAGTAACCCTAATCTTGCCAGATAAGGATGCAAAAATTCATAAAGATAGCTATGTGAACAGCCAATCATTTAGATCTCTTTGTGATGAATATTTAACTAATGTACGCTTTAAATGAAAGATAAAAAAACTAATGTTGCAGTTACGAGTAGATCATTTTCAAAAAATCCTATTCTTAGAAATGAGCTCCTGAAAAAATATGAAAATGTCAAGTTTAATGATTCTGGCTTGCAATTACAAGGGGATTCATTGGTGGATTTTCTTAAGGAGTGTCATAAGGCGATTATAGCTTTAGAGGTGATAAATGATGATATTTTGAGAAGGTTGCCTAGGTTAAAAGTCATTAGTAAGTATGGTGTAGGTTTGGATATGATTGATATCCAAGCAATGAATAAATATAGCGTTAAGCTTGGATGGACTGGCGGAGTGAATCGACGCTCTGTCTCAGAGTTGGTTATATCATTATCAATTTCATTATTACGTCATATTTCGTCAAGTCATAGAGAAGTCCTTTCAGGAGTATGGAGGCAGCATGTAGGTAGTCAGCTTAGTGGAAAAACTGTTGGGATTATAGGCTGTGGTCATGTTGGTAAAGATTTAGTTAGAATGCTTAAACCATTTAAGTGTAATATTTTAGTAAATGATATTGAGAATTTTCATGATTTCTATAAACAATATAATATTAAGCCTGTAGAAAAAAATGAGTTATTAGCTAATTCAGATATAGTAACCCTACATACGCCATTAAATAACACAACAAGGAATATGCTAACAGCAGAGAAAATGTCATTAATGAAACCAAGTGCTATTTTGATAAATTTAGCTCGCGGAAGTCTTCTAGATGAAAATGCACTTAAAAAAATGCTAATGACAGGTAAATTAGGTGGCGCTGCACTAGATGTTTTCTCAACTGAGCCACCCAAAGATATGGAATTGTTAGAATTATCTAATTTTATTGTAACCCCCCATATTGGTGGGAGCTCTAATGAGGCGATTATGGCAATGGGAAGGTCGTCAATTTCTGGTTTAGAAGTGAAATAGCTTTCCATATTTTATTATGAAATTTATTTGGTTACGACGCGCTCGTAAATTTGGCCTTTCTTATCGCTCAATATTTACGATTATTGGTCTATCTTTATTATCAACAGCTACTGAGATTTTTGGAATAGGGATGTTTTTACCTATATTTCAATATATTCGACTTGAAGGGGACGTTAATACTTTGGTTGAAACATCAATTATTTGGGTGTATATTCTAAAAGCATTTACTTATGTTGATATTAGCCCATCTTTGGCCAAACTACTATTAATAACTTTTTTATTTTTTATCGGTCGACAAATTCTTACTTTCGTCAGAGCAATGTATAGTGCAAAATTGACACAGAAATTAGTCCATAAGCAGAGAAATATATTGTTTGATAAATATATGCATGTGAAAGCGTCTTTTTATGAAAGTCTGCCTGTTGGAAATCTTACAAGTGTAATAATAACAGAGGTTCAAAGTGCAGTAGGTGGTGTTATGTCACCTATGGAATTAATTGTGTATATGATAATGCTTTCTGGATATATTGCGACATTATCATTATTATCATGGGAAATGACTCTAGCCTCTATTATTGTGCTTATTACTGCCTCTATTCTTCCTAGAGTTTGGATAAAAGGAAGTGAGAAGACAGGGTACAGCCTGGTTAAAGCTAATATGGCTATGACAGAGTTTTTAATTGAGCGTCTAAAATCCCCCCGCTT
>Ga0257115_1002412_pt1 | contig 11220 bp, 10 predicted proteins | sample SI112_100mmetaG_FD_194465 | JGI IMG/M metagenome (GOLD analysis project Ga0257115, IMG submission 194465) | Marine microbial communities from Saanich Inlet, British Columbia, Canada - SI112_100m | ecosystem: Environmental > Aquatic > Marine > Inlet | place: Canada: British Columbia | collected...
ATCAAGGAAGAGTGCCCGGCACATTCTGGATTGAGGAATTATCTTCAAAATATAAAATGGCTAATATTCAAGCAGCAATTGGTCTAGGCCAATTACAAAGAAATGATTTAATGGTAAATAAAAAAAGAACAATTAATGAATGGTATTATAATAGATTAAAAGATGTAAAAGGAATAAGATTTTTTAAAGAATCTAAATTTGTTAAAAGTATATGTTGGATGTCATGTATTTTACTAGATGAAGAATCTAATATTACAAGAGATGAGTTTTGTAAAAAATTAAAAGATTTAAATATAGATACTAGGCCAGTCTTTCCAACCATAAGTCAATATCCTTATTGGACAAAGAAACAAACAGAACAACCAATCTCTAAATTTATTTCAAATAGAGCAATTAATCTTCCGAGTGGTGTCTGCTTATCTAAAAATGAGATTAATTATGTGTGTGATCAAATAATTAAAATACTTGGCGAATGAACTCTATCTCATTAGCAAAAAAAATAAGAATAGAATCATTAAAAATGGTTAACAGAATCTCTGGTTCTCATATTGGTAGTGCATTATCAATGACAGATATTTTAGCTGTTTTATACTCTGATATATTAAAAGTTGATCCATCAAATCCTGATTTAGAAACTAGGGATAGACTTATTTTAAGTAAAGGTCATGCTTGTTCTTCTCTATATGCCTGTCTGGCTTTAAAAGGCTTTTTTAATATTGAAGATTTGAAAACATATGGTAAAGATTCCTCAGATCTAATGAATCATGTTAGTCATAAAGTCTCGGGTGTTGAGTTTTCAACAGGTTCTTTAGGTCATGGATTACCTTTTGGATTAGGTAAAGCAAACAGTTTAAAAGTTAAAAAAAATATGTCTCAAGTATATGTAATAATGGGAGATGGTGAATTATCAGAGGGATCAAATTTTGAAGCAATGTTGTTTGCTGCTCATCATAACTTAGATAATTTAAACTTAATTATTGATTATAATAATCTTCAAAGCCTAACTACGGTTTCTGAAACTCTAAATATTTTACCTATTAAGGATAAGTTTATTGCTTTTGGATGGGAATATTATGAATGCGATGGGCATAACCATTCTGACCTAAAATTAACTTTTAACAAAAGTCATAATTCAAGAAATGGAAAACCAAAAATTATAGTTGCTAACACAATTAAAGGGAAAGGTGTTTCATATATGGAAAATAAAGTTGAGTGGCATTATAAGTCTCCTGATGAGACTCTTTTAAGAAAAGCAATAAATGAAATAGAGAATGCGAAATAAATTTATAGAAAAACTTGTTATAGAAGCTGAGAAAGATGATTCAATTATTTTAATTGTTGGGGATTTGGGATTTAATGTAATTGAACCTTTTTCTGAAAAGTTTCCTGATAGATTTTTTAATGCTGGAATCTGCGAACAGTCAATGGCATCTATGGCTGCTGGCATGGCATCCGAAGGTCATAAAGTATTCATTTACTCTATAGCAAATTTCCCTACTTTTAGATGTGCTGAACAAATTAGAAACGATATATGCTATCATAACTTAGATGTAACCATTGTCTCTGTTGGAGGAGGATTGGCTTATGGTAATTTAGGTTATTCTCATCATGCAATTCAGGATTATGGATTAATGAGACTTTTTCCTGAAATATCAATATTAAGCCCAGGAGATCCTATAGAGGTAGATAAGCTTTTTGCTTATATTTTGAATGATAGTTCTCCAAAGTATCTTAGGTTAAGAAAAGCAGGGGAGAAAAATTATAGCAACAAAAATGGTAATATTTCAGCAGGGAAATGGAGCAAGATAAAATATGGTAATAGTATTTTTTTAACAACTGGCTATGGGTTAGAAATAGCACAAAGACTTATCAAGGGAAATGAAAAGTTTTCTAATTTTGGGATATATACCTGTCCAATTTGGGGGCCAAAATATAATAAACTTCAAGAAGATCAAATTAATCAATTTGATGTTGTAATATCTGTTGAAGATCATATGAAGGATTGTGGTTTTGGTAGCTGGTTGAATGAATCATGTAAATCAAATAATGTTAAAAACAAACTTTACAATTCATATCTAGATAAATCAGTTATTGGTAAGGTTGGCTCTGAAGATTTCCTTCTTGAAAACTTTAAAATAGATTATTAATATGAGCAAGACTCTAACTATAGCTCTTACAACATATAATAGACCTAATTTTCTTCAGGAATCGATTAAATCAATATTAAACCAAACTTTTAAGGACTTTGATCTTGTAATTCTAGATAATGGTTCAACAAATGAGACAACGTCTGTTATCCATTCTTTTAATGATTCTAGAATATCCTGTGTTAGGAATCAAACCAATGATTTAGAATTTGTAAATAATGCCTTCAGTTATACCAAGAATGATTTTTTAATGATTTTTCATGATGATGATATTATGGAGCCCACAATGCTTGAGGAAATGATTAAAATAATTAAAGGTGATAAAGAGATAAATACAATTTCATGCTCTATTAATTTAATTAATTCTAATTCAAAAAATTTAAATAAAGTAAGGCCTAGAATTATTAAAGATAAAGTTTGGAAAAAAAAAAGTTTTATTAAACAATATCTTTTTTCTGGCGATATAATACCATGTCCATCAACAATATTTAAATCCAGTTTAATAAAGAAACATGACTTGAAATATGATTGGAAAGTTGGACCAGCTGTTGATTTATTTTTGTTTTTTCAAATTAATTTAATGAAAGGTAAGATGATTTTATTAAAAAAGCCATTGTTAAATTATAGAATTCATAATACCCAACATAGCAATTTAAATAGAATATCTTTAGAATATGATATAAGACCTCATGCAATAAAATTATTTAAAAACCATAATTTAAATAAGATAGCTAAACAGTATTCTCAAGCTTCACTGGGATTAATTTTACAAATATTAATTAATGATTTTTTTGTTGGAAAATTAAAATTTATCAATTTTAAAAATGAATTAATTAAGCTTATAAATAATAAAATAAAATTTAATATTTATACAATTTATTGGTTATTTTTCGGAACTTTTCGTGGCTTAAAAAATTTAATTTTTAAATTCATTTAATGTAAATATTTCTAAGATTAAATGAAATTAACTTATTAAGAATATAAGATAACAGTTTTTCGATTATTCTTAATAATAGTTCAATCAAAACTATTTGTTTTATGAGTAAATTTTTTAAAATAAGTTTTAATAAAGATATTTTTTTTCTTGGTTTAGGAAATATAATAAGACTGATTTTAGTTATTTCATACTCAAGGTTAATGACGCTTTTCTTGAGTTTTGAAGAATTGGCAAATTATTATATTGTTTTTTCTATTTATACATTTTTTAGTTTTATAATAATAGGATCTGTTGGGAACTATATTAATAGAAAAACCATAGAATGGTATGAAGAAAATAATTTAAAAAGTGCATTAAAACAAATTTTTATTAAGTTTTTATTTCCTCTGTCAATATTCTCTTTTTTGCCTGTTTTTGTTTATTCTTTTTATGTATATGACTCTATTAAAACTTCAATAATAATCTGTGCTTTAGTTTTCACCCTAATTCTTTTCAAAACATTCAATGAGACTGTTTATCCAATTTTTAATATTATAAGAAAAAATATTAAATATGTTTATTTTCTATTAACTTTTAATCTTCTAAACCTCTTATTTTCTGTTCTATTTGTTTATTTTTTTGGATATAATTTTGAATTTTGGATGCTAGGTTTAATTTGTTCAAATTTAATAGTTGCTCTATTGGCCTGGAAAAGTCTATTTATTAATTCTAAGAGTCAAAATACTCTCAAACTTAATATTAAAGAATTATATAATTTTTCTTCAAACATATTGATAGGCCATATTTTGATATGGTTTTTAACTGATGGTTTTAGGTTTTTTGCTAAAAACAAATTTGACACTAATTCACTTGGAATATTATTACTTGGACTAATGGTGTCAACTCAAATATTTTCATTAATTGAACATTTTTTAAATCAGATAATATATCCTAGATATTTAAAAAAAATTTCAACTAATAATTTTAATGAAAGAAGCGTAGCCTTCAATAAATATTTTAATAAAGTACTGCCAATTGTTTTTTTATCAGCAATTTTTATGTCTCTTTCCTCAGCTGAAATATTATCAATTCTTATAGATAAATCTAAGATAAATAATACTATAATATTTGTTTTTCAAGTAGCAATATGGATTGAATTTTTTCGAATATTAATTAATTCACTTAAAAATATTACTACATCTGAGTTTCAAACTCAAAAGCTAATTCTTCCATATTTTATAGGATGTCTTATCTTTATACTAGGGATTATATTGTATGATTTTAACGTTAAGTCATTATCAGCTTTATTATTATTATCTTATTTTTTAATTTCAATTATATGCATTAAGATGTTTAATAAAATCATTAAAATAAAACTTGATATATTAAATATCATCAAGCTATTTGGATATTTAATTCCTATTTTTATTCTTTTGTTTTTATTTGATAAAATAATAATAACAATTCTTTGTTCCTTTTATTTTATGCTTATTATTTATAACTTTTTGAATAAAGATTATTTGAATGAAATTATTTGATTGTACATTTCTAAATAGTGCAGGGGGAATTAAAATTCTTGAAATCATATTAGATAATATGTCTAATAAAACAATAAGAGATTATTTTTTTTTAATTGACTCTAGAAATGACATTAAAGCTTTAGGTAAATTAAAAAATGCTAAATATAAATTAATATTAAATTCAGAATTTAAAAGAAGAACTTATTATAAGTCTGTAGAATATCAAATTGAAAAATGTATTTGCTTATCAAATGTTCCACCTCCTATAAAATTAAAGTGTGAGGTAATTATTTTTTTTCATAATGATTTAATTTTGAAACCTAGATTATCTCTAACTGTATTAAAATCTATTTCTTTTTTCTTTAAAAAAATCTACATTAAGTTTATTAATTCAAATAAATATAAATGGGTCGTTCAAACAGAATTAATGAAAAGAGAACTTTCCAAAGGGTTGAATATAAAGGTTAGCAATATCTTTTCCTTTCCCATTTTCAAAGATTTTAATTTTAAAAAAACTTTAGATAAGAAGTCTAATTCATTTTTATATGTATGTTCAAGTTCTCCCCATAAAAACATTAATAGATTAATTCAGGCATTCAATCAAATAAAAAATATTAATTCAAAAACTATATATCTAGATTTAACTATTGATGATGAAACTTTTTTCAAAGAAAATATACTTTCAAAAAATATAAATAAAAATCTAGTTATAAAAAATCATGGAAACTCAAATGAAAGTTCTTTAAAAAAATTATACTCACAGTCTAAGTTTTTAATCTACCCTTCAGTAGTTGAAAGCTTTGGACTCCCCCTGATAGAATCACTTGAGTTCAATTGCAAAATTATAGCTTCAAATCTCCCTTATGTTAATGAAATTGTTAAACCCAGTGTAGTTTTTAATCCATTCTTAATTTCATCAATTTCAGACTCAATTGACTATGTAATTGAAAAAAATAATATTACTGGCAGTGAAATGCTGATTAAGAATAAAATTGATAAATTTATAGAACTTATTGAATCATAATGTTTAAAAATAAAACACTTTTAATTACTGGAGGAACTGGATCATTCGGTAATGCCGTACTTGATAAATTTATAGAATCTGATATCGCTGAAATAAGAATTTTCTCCCGAGATGAAAAAAAGCAAGATGATATGAGAAGGAAGTATCAAAACTCAAAATTAAAATTTTACATAGGAGATGTCAGAAATAAAGATAGTATTAATAATGCAATGAAAGATGTTGATTTTGTTTTTCATGCTGCGGCATTAAAACAAGTTCCTTCATGTGAATTTTACCCTATGGAAGCCGTTAGAACCAATATAGTAGGAACAAATAATGTTGTAGACGTAGCAGTTGATAATAGTGTTAAAAAAGTTATCTGCCTCAGTACGGATAAAGCAGTATACCCTATAAATGCAATGGGGGTTTCAAAAGCCATGATGGAAAAGGTTTTTGTAGCTAAATCAAGAACTAGTGGTAAAACGAAAATTATTGGCACAAGATATGGCAATGTGATGGCATCAAGAGGATCTGTGATTCCATTATTTCATCATCAATTAGTTAACAATATGCCCTTAACAATTACAAACCCTGAAATGACAAGATTTATGATGACACTTGAAAATGCTGTTGAACTTGTATTGTATGCATTTGAAAATGGAGAAAGTGGGGATATATTTGTGCAAAAGGCACCATCATCCACCATAGGTCAATTAGCAGATGTAATGAAAGATATTTATAACTCTAAAAGTATAATTAAAAATATTGGAGTAAGACATGGAGAAAAAATGCATGAGACACTTTTATCAAAAGAAGAAAAGCAAGTCTCTGAAGATTTGGGCAACTACTTTAGAATACCATCTGATAATAGAGACTTGAATTATGAGAAATATTTTGATAAGGGCTTGAAAATTGACTCACCTGAGGAATTCAACTCATTCAATACAGTGAGACTATCAAATAAACTACTTACCGATCTTCTTGCATCAATTGGGTATAAATAATGAAAATTCTTATTTTAGGAATAGATGGAATGATTGGTCACAAAATTGCCCAATCTTTATCTGAAGATTTTATTCTTATTGGCTCAACAAGAAAAAATATCAGTAATTCAGATATTGGTATAAAAAACTGTAATTTAATAACTCATAACTTTATAACAGACAATACTTTAACTCTTCTAGATAACATAAACCCTGATATTATAATTAATTGTGTTGGGATTACTATAAGAAGAGGTCTTAATAATGATTACAACCATACAGAGTTATTAAACAGTAAATTACCTCACAAACTAAATAAATGGGTAGAAAAAAAGCAAAAAAAACTTATTCACTTTAGTACTGATTGTGTTTTTAGTGGTAAAAAAGGAAATTATTTTGATGATTCAATCCCTGATGCAATTGATCTTTATGGTTTGTCAAAATCAAAAGGTGAACTAAAAGGTGATAATACTCTAACAATTAGGTGCTCAATAATCGGAAGGGAAGTTTTTAATCATACGGAGCTTTTTGAATGGCTTTACAGTATGAAAAATAAAAAAATTGAGGGTTACAATAATGTAATTTATTCTGGAGTTACATCAACATGGATGGGAAAAATTATAAATTATATTATTAAAAACAATATTGATTTAAATGGAATTTATAACATTTCATCTATCCCAATTTCAAAACATGATCTCCTTTTTAAACTTTCAGAGATTTTTAATCTGAATGTTGATATTTCTTTAAATTCAAATATTAAGTCTAATAAAGTTTTAATTTCAAAAAAATTTACTGAAATTACAGGTATAAATCCTCCAAATTGGAGCGATTTAATAATTGATTTTAAAGTGGATAGTGATAAATTTTCAACTATTTATAAAAGTTAAAGTATATGAAAACTAAGGTAATGACTATAGTAGGTACTCGACCTGAAATTATCAAATTGAGTAGAGTGATTAGTGAATTAGACAAATTCACTAATCATGTTTTAGTCCATACTGGTCAGAATTATGATTATGAGCTTAATGAAATCTTTTTTGAAGATTTGAAAATTAGAAAACCTAATCATTTTCTAGAAGCTGTTGGTAAAAATCCCGCTGAGACAATATCTAAAGTGATTTATGAATCAGATATAATAATTGAAAAAGAGAAGCCAGATGCCATTTTATTATATGGAGACACAAACTCTTGTCTGTCAGTAATATCGGCAAAACGTAAACAGGTTCCAATTTTTCATATGGAAGCTGGAAACAGATGTTTTGATCAAAGAGTTCCTGAAGAAATAAACCGAAAAATAGTTGATCATTTAAGTGATATAAATATGCCATTAACTGAACATGCTCGAAATTATCTTATATCAGAAGGAATAGACGCTAGTAGAATTATTAAAACTGGCTCTTGTATGAAAGAAATATTAGATTATTATAATTCAGACATAAATAAAAGTAAAGTGTTATTAGAGCTTAAGCTAAAATCTAATAAATATTTATTGGTATCAATTCATAGAGAAGAGAATGTTGACTACAGCTCTAACCTGACTTCTTTATTAGAATCATTAAATTATATTGCAGAAAAATATAAATTCCCTGTAATAGTCTCAACTCATCCAAGAACAAAGGATAGGATATCAAAATTAAAAACTAATATTAAGCTCAATAGTTTAATTCAATTTTTAAAACCATTAGGATTTTTTGATTATATCAAACTTCAAAAATCTTCTTTTTGTGTGATTTCAGATAGTGGAACAATCACTGAAGAATCATCAATTTTGAAATTTCCTGCTATTATGATTAGACAAGCTCATGAAAGACCTGAGGGAATGGATGAAGGAACAGTTATTATGTCAGGGATTGATAAAAATAGAATTGATGAATCTATAAAGGTAGTAACACAACAATTTAAAAATGGAGTTTTACCAAAAATTATAGATGATTATAATGTTGAAAACGTCTCTCAAAAAGTTGTAAAAATTATATTGTCATATATTGATTATGTTAATAGAAACGTATGGAAAAAGGACGTAACAACAAAATCAAATTAAATTTATACTAAATTGAGAATACTTATTATATCTCAATATTTTTATCCTGAAAACTTTCGTATAAATGATCTGTGTCTTGGACTAAAAGATAAAGGCCACGAGGTGTCTGTTTTGACAGGGAAGCCTAATTATCCTAACGGAAAATTTTATAATGGATATACTTTTTTAAATAAAAGACTAGATAATTACCATGAAATAAATGTATATAGATCAAATTTAATTCCTAGAGGATCAGCTTCTGGGTTAAAGCTGTTTATAAATTATATATCATTTGTTGTTTTTGCAATTTTAAGAATTTTATCAATTAGAGATAAATTTGATAGGGTTTTTGTATATGCACCATCTCCAATTACTGTTGGTTATATAGGAATTTTTGCATCATTTTATTTTAAGGCAAAACCTTTTTTATGGGTACATGATTTATGGCCAGAATCAGTAAAAGCTGCAGGAGGAATAAATAATAAAATAATTCTTAGTCTAATCAATTTTATGACTAAATCTATATATTATTTTTATGACAACATATTGGTGCAATCCCCTAATTTCAAAGATTATTTAGTTAATCAGGGTGTAAATTCAGAAAAAATAACTTATTATCCTTATTACGCAGAAAGCTTCTATAAAGTAGTTGATAAAAATGAAAAAATAGACAGTTTATTCCCAAAAGGCTTAAATATTATTTTTGCGGGAAACATTGGAGTTTCGCAAAGCTTTGACACTATTATTGAAGCTGTTAAAATTACTTTAAATAAAGTTAAAAACCTTAATATTATTGTTTTAGGTGATGGTAGAGACAAGTCAAGAGTATTAAAGAAAATAAAAGAAGAGGATTTAAAAAACTTTTATTTTATGGGTTCATTTCCTCCTGAGGACATGCCTGATTATTTTGCTTCTGCTGATGCTTTATTAGTTTCTTTAAAAAAATCAAAAATCTTTTCATATACTATTCCAGGTAAACTCCAATCTTATCTAGCTTGTGGTAAACCAATAATAGCCTCTCTTGATGGAATTGGAGCAAAAATTATTAATGATGCCTCATGTGGCTTTTCTAGTCACGCTGAAGACTCTCATGGTCTTGCAGAATCAATAATTGCATTTAATAAATTAAAAGAAGATGATAAAATAAAACTAGGAATAAACGGGAGAAAGTACTTCGAAAATGAATTTGAAAGAGAAAAGTTATTATCAAAATTAATTGATATTTTTGAGAAATGAAAAGAGCATTAGTTACTGGTGGAGCTGGGTTTATTGGAACAAATTTGATTAAATCTTTAATAGAACATAATATCAAAGTTGTATCTCTGGATAATTATTCTACGGGACATAAGTTAAATGAAATTAAAGGAGTCAAATATTTAAATCTAGATATTGAAGAAATAGAACACATTAATGATACTAATTTTGACATATGCTTTCATCTAGCTGCCCAATCTAGAGTTCAGCCCTCATTTGATAATTCTCAGGAATCTGTTAGGGTAAATGTTACAGGTACAACAAGAGTTATGGAATGGGCAAAAATTAATAACGTTAAAGTTATATATGCTGGTTCATCTTCAAAACATCATGACCCCTCAGATTCTCCTTATGCAATGACAAAATTTTTAGGTGAAGAAATATGTAAGCTTTATAAAAAATCGTTTAATGTTAATGTTGAAATTGCCAGGTTTTATAATGTTTATGGGCCACACGAACCATTAGATGAAAAATTTGGAAATGTAATAGGGATTTGGCAAGTTAAGGCAAATAAGAACTTACCATTACCTATAGTTGGAGATGGTAACCAAAAAAGAGATTTTACTCATGTTTTTGATATTGTAGATGGGCTATTGAAAATATCAACCTCTGAGATTAAGCATGACGATGCATGGGAGATAGGATCAGGAGTTAACTATAGTATAAATGAGCTTTATGAAATGTTTAAGCAGAGATATAAAATAAGCTCAGTAAGCATTCCAGATCAAAGAGGAAATTACAGGAAAACCCTAAGAGTTAATGATGACTTAGTCAATCTATTAAACTGGAAACCTAAAGACAGGCTGAGAAAGTATATAACAAACTTAAATTCTAGATAATGAAAAATATATTAATAACAGGAGGAGCTGGATTCATCTCTCACCATATGGTTTATTATTTAATTAAAAATACAAATTGGAATATTGTTTCCTTAGACAGACTTGATTATAGTGGAAACCTTAATAGACTTGATAATATTCTTTCTGAACTTTCAATTCTTGAGAAATCAAGAGTTAAAATTGTATTTCATGATTTAAAATCTGAAATAAACCCATGGATAAAAAAAGAAATTGGAGAAATAGATATAATACTTCATTTAGCTGCAGGATCTCATGTAGATAGAAGTATTGATTATCCTATGGAATTTGTTTTAGATAACGTTGTGGGAACTGCAAATATTTTAGAATATGCTAGATTTCAAAATGACACAAATGGAATTGAGAGATTTGTATATTTTAGTACAGATGAGGTATTTGGCCCAGCACCAAATGGAATTGATTATAAAGAAAATGACAGATATAATTCAACAAATCCGTATAGTGCTACAAAAGCTGGAGGGGAAGAACTAGCAGTCGCTTATGAAAACACATACGG
>Ga0257115_1002424_pt1 | contig 11175 bp, 6 predicted proteins | sample SI112_100mmetaG_FD_194465 | JGI IMG/M metagenome (GOLD analysis project Ga0257115, IMG submission 194465) | Marine microbial communities from Saanich Inlet, British Columbia, Canada - SI112_100m | ecosystem: Environmental > Aquatic > Marine > Inlet | place: Canada: British Columbia | collected...
TATTATCTTTTAAATTTATGTTGTTTTTCCTGAACTTGGTTAGAGATTCTGTTATCTGCTCAAAGACTCCTTCCCAATCATGCAATTGTCTCTGTCGAAAAAGACGCATACTCGGATACCATGGAGTATCACTGCGTTCGAGCATCCATCTCCAGTCAGGCACGAAAGGCAATAGAGTCCACACCGGTTTGCCAATGGCTCCGGCTAAATGCACAACTGAAGTGTCTACGGAGATTATCAAGTCCATATTGTCAATTGCGGCAGCTGTATCTGCAAAGTCTTCCAACTCACTATCCAGGTCGATTAAATTGATGCCCTTATGACAGTTGTTGGAATCAATTGAAGCAGGTCCTTTCTGAAGGCTGTAGAAAGTTATTCCTTTGATAGAAGTTAAATGTGCGAAATTGTTAAGTGAGCATGAACGATTACGATCATTTATGTGTTTAGGATTTCCTGCCCAGGCAATACCAACTTTAAGATTATTGTCATGATTAAACTTCGAACGCCATTGAGATACCAGTACAGGATCAGGTATGATGTAAGATGGATTTTGAGGGATTGTATCCACGGAAACATCAAATATGCCTGGTAGACTTAATAGAGGGATCTGAGTATCAAATTGGATATGAGATTTACCATGTGATGTCATCTCTATAATTTCATCAATTCCGTCACCGTTTCTCAATAGACGGCAAAGGCTCTGTTGGCATTCAACTATTACATGACCACCTTGTTCCTTAACCATAGGTATGTATCTTGCAAATTGAATGGAGTCTCCAATACCCTGTTCTGAATACACAAGTATGGATTTGCCATTTAGAGATGAGCCGTCCCACATTGCTTTTTGGTTGGTTTCAGGTTTACATTTTTTTAAGCGCAGTCTCCATTCATATTCTTGCAATCCATTTCTAAAGTTCCTTGTTAATAATAGTGCAAAAGCAAGGTTTAAATGCGCCTGAGCTAAATCTGGTTTAAGTTCTATTGCTTGTTTATAGTTTACTATTGCCTCCTCAGGCCTACCTAACCCATTTAGTACAGTTCCGAGGTTGTTGTATGCTTCTGCGTGGTCTGGTTTAAGTTCGATAGCTTTCTGATGGCTTGTAATAGCATCATCAAACTTACTTTGTGCCATTAGTGCTGTGCCCAGATTGGTATGCGCTTCCGCGTATTTTGGTTTAAGTAAAAGCGCTCTTTTATAACTTGTAAACGCATTACCGAATTTACCATGTTCCATGAATGCGGTGCCTAGATTGTTGTGTGCCTCAGCACAGTCTGGGTTGAGTTCTATTGCTCTTTTGTGACACTTAATTGCTTCTTCAGGCTCGGCTTTTTCCAGAAGTGATACTCCGAGGTTATTGTGTGCTTCTGCATAATCCGGTTTAAGTGATATAGCTCTTTCATAATTCTTAATTGCTTCTTCTGGATTACCTGACTCCTGGAGTGCAGATCCCAGGTTGCAAAATGCCATAGCATAACCAGGATCAATCTTTACAGCTTTAGTATAACTTAATATTGCCTCTTTCAACGCTCCATGTTTTTGAAGTGCTGCACCCAGATTACATTGAAATCCGGCACTGTCCGGATCAAGTTCTGATGCAGTTCTATAGCACTCTATCGCCTCATCTAATTTGCACTGCTCCTTGAATGTATTTCCAAGATTGCCATATAAATCTGCGTTGTTTGGGTTGAGTTCTATTGCCTTCTTATAGCATATTATCGCTTCATCAAATTTACTTTGATCTTTAAGCGTGTTGGCAAGATTGAAATGTGCATCAGTATAGTCAGGTTTAAGTGATATTGCCTTCCTGTAGCTTGTTATTGCTTCTTCATATTTTCCCAATCTCTGGAGAGCGGTACCAAGATTACAATGTGCTGTTGCATGGTCAGGCATCAATTTAAGTGTCTTTATGAAACAGATACATGCAGTATCATATCTTCCTTGCTGAAGATTAAGTGTACCCAGGGAAAAAAGAGCGTCTATGTGTTCCGGCTGCGCTTGCAGTATCTCTTTATAAAGCTGCTCAGCCCCTGTGAGTTTTCCTGCCAGGTGTAACTCATAGGCTTCCTGAATTAATTCTTTTGTTTCCACATTTAGCATAGTGATTATTACAGCCCTAATTATTTTGAAAGATTATGTAGGTCTTTTTCTGAAACAAAATTATTTAAATTTTTAAGGTTTTCAGCAATCATATCCGCTTTTTTGAAAAATTGGTTAGCTTGAGGTTCTCTTCCTAATTTTTTCAGTAAAGTGCCTATTTTGAGGTGTGGGAGCTCGTAATCAGGATATACATTGATTGCTGATTCATAACATTCAAGAGCATCCTTGACTTTCTTTGCTCGTTCAAATTCTTCTCCAAGTAATACCCACGTCCTTATCGAATGTGGCTCCTGCTTAAGCGCCTTGCATAAACAGGCAATTGGATCCGGTGTTATGGATGCTGCAAACATAAATGTCAGATAATTTTCAGGTTCCAGCGCTGCGGCTTCCTCAAATATTTTAAAAGCCAGTTGCATATCACGGTGTATCTGCATGGCAAGTAATCCATCATGGAGAAGATTTTCAAATCGCGTTGCTTTTAATTGTAGATGCCTTTCATTGATCGATGCACCTTCACGTTTTGATAACTCCTCAAACCATCTATTACCCTTTGCAATTTCGTCTTTATCCCTGTTGGTGAGTTTCAGGTGCTCTCTATAAAAGTTCAATCTATCCTGCCCATGCTCCAACTCCAGGCGTTCGAATAATACATACTGACGAGCATTTTTTACAATATCTTTAGCTAAAGAAGGATCCCGTGCCAGAAGATTAAGGTTAACAATTAATTCACCACTGTTTTTAAAAAGGAGTCCTGTTTTGCCAACATTTACTGATTCAATGTATGGTTCAATATGGGCCATGACCGGTGCTATTCCGGAGATAGCATATTCCAGAAACTTTATATCTGACCTTGAGCGGTTAAAAGCGCTGTCCTTTAAAGGAGCAAAACCAATATCAATTGTTTTAAGAAAATTATAATAATCGTCTAAGGAACCGGGTAGGGTCCATCTCTTTTTATTCTGAGGCAGTGCATCAAACAGTTTCCAGATGGGCTCTGAGCACATTAAGTGTAGAGATACATTCGGCATGGTATTTATCCAATTAATGAGCGGTCGTGCAATTTCAGTCATATCCTCCATATGGCCATGAGACCCACCCCAGCCGATTACCAATTCACTGTCTTTCTTCAAGGGTTTTTCCGGAGGAATATTCAGGACTTGATTGGGAAAAACTTTGCAATTTTTGTTTAGATGTCCGTAAAGCCTTTTCAGCTCAGGAGACGTTACCTGTAAAGCATTGCAACTGCTTGCCAGACGGAATCCCAAATCCAGGTTTTGTTTATTCTTGAAAAAAAAGTAGACCGGATTCCATGTCTGTAAGGCATTAAGGTCGTCTGCTATCTCATAAACAGTAAGTTTTCTCTGTTCTTTTCTTCCTCTGATCAGGGGAAGAATATCCGGGTCACAAATATTCTTCAAAATAAGAACATCCGCTCTCGTCATGATTTCAGTTTTGTGACGGTGTTGATTTGTTATATTGATCACGCGAACACTGTCATCCTGTGCCATGGCAATCCCTGGAGAGTGTGTCCGGTAAAAGTAGTCACCGCTGCCTTCATTCTGAGGAGGTTCAACCTGCGCAATTAATAGTGGAATCTTGTCTTTGGAAAGCTCCATTTAAATTACTACTCCCATAATCTTCTATTTAACCTGGATAATGAAAATTATTAATACGTATATATAGTCTAATTTGTTGACGAACTGATTCTATAGTTCTAAAGATATATAGCCAAAATCATGCCAAAAAAGGATTTATACCTGGAATTTGTGGGCTTTAAAGCAGACTCTGTAAGCTGTGGTTGTGCAGGGCTTTAGCGTGGTTGGTAATTCAATAATTCAGTGAGTTTTTAATCATTTATTTTAATTCATAATATTTTTGTATAATATTTCATCATAAATTACTTTTTTTGATTTCAGCTAAATATTCCCTGGTGATATCCGATTCGTGCAGTTTTAACTCTTTACCCAAAAAACGCAGTGTTTATCTACAGGTATCAGTTCATCTTCTATTTTCCTCTCTTTACGAAACGTGTTAATGGCAACTTTGCAGGAGGGAACTGACCAATAATCATCAATGATTATAAATCCTCCTGGTGATACTTTATCATACAGTGCTTCGAGCGCATCCATGGTAGATTCATAGAGGTCACCATCAAGCCTGAGAAGTGATAGTTGTGTGATAGGGGCGGTGTGCAGAGTGTCTTTAAACCATCCTTTCAGGAACTTTACCTGAGAATCTAAAAGGTCATACCTTGAGAATAATTCCTTTACTTTTTCCAGGCTGACAGCAAGAACCGGTAATACAGATGCACTAAGATCAATGCCTTTATCCTCTTCATGTGAAGGTGGAGGGACTCCCATAAAAGAGTCGGCTACCCATACGAAACGATCCTTTACATCATAAGAGGCAAGAAGTCCTCTCATAAAGATAGTGGTTCCTCCTCGCCATACTCCAGTCTCTATAAAGTCACCAGGGATATTGTTTCTCAGTATTTCCTCCATACAGCATTGAAGATTATCAAGTCTCTTCCTTCCAATCATGGTATGTGAAAGTTCTGTTAGATTTCTCAGTTGAGGTGCTGGAGTTAAGGATTTATCAGGGTTTGTCTTGCTAATGGTTAAATAATCACCATCCTGTTTAACTCTGGTTAACACCTCGATTATATCATTATTCAGATTGGTTTCGAATAAACACTTAAGGTCTAATTCTTCTTTATTAACCACTGATGATATTACCTGGATAATTCTTGCTTCATTTTCGATGTACAACTCATTAAGTAAGGATTTCTTTAAAATCTCAAGATATCTATTAATTAGATTGTTCTGTACTGGTGGTATATGATTTGTCATATTTTACTCTCCTCTCGTTAGGTTAATGGCAGACTTGACTCCTGATACAAGCTTTTCAGCCCTTCACGGCCTTCAGCACAAAATAAAAGGTACTGTTCTTCGTATCAGCATATTCTGGCTTGAAGCTGGCTTTATATATATACCTGAAATCGCTCATTCCTGTTATTCCTACCTGACGTTTGTATTCATCCTGATCAAGAAAAACCAGACTCTCCTGTTGTATTATTCTCTTGTGTGATGGATCTCCCCATGCCCACGGTGAGTTTCTATCAGGGACCGATGCAAAAAAATGCCCGCCACTCTTTAAAATCCTCCAATACTCTGTGAACTCTGAAAAAAAGAACTTATAATCTCCCTGTTGAGCAAGATGTTCGAGTACCTCATATGCATGTATTTCGTCAAAATAATTATCATCAAAAGGGAGTGGATGTTGAGTCAGATCCCATAAAATATCCGGTGTGTGGTCTGCATTATTATCCAGTCGAGTTACATTTCTGAACTCCTTATTGCCACCGGTTATAACAAGGTCTTTAACCGTCCTTGAACCTGACCCAATTATCAATTCTCTATAACTATCCATTTTATATGTTTATTGCTTCGTGTAAGATTCCATATTATCCGTGGTATGTAACACATACACTATAAAATTTACCATCAATTTTATGCTTTTTGTTTCTCAAGTATTTTCGTAATATTTTTCTTCTTAAGAAGAAACTTTTCATTGTCCGGCATAATAGCCAGTGCATTTTCAACAGAGTTCAGAGCATTTACTATGTTCCCTTGCTCTACCAGGGCACAGCCTAGATTGAAATGTGCCTGACTGTGTTCCGGCATCACTGTCAGCAATTCTTCATATAAACTGACGCACTCATCAATCAGTCCCTGATTCCAGGCTGTGGATGCCAGCTGGAAGAGCGAACCGGAATGTCCAGGATACAGTGACAGGGTATCCTGAAAACGGTCAATAGCGAGATCTATCTGCCCGAGTTTTTCCAGTGCTTTGCCGCACTCATAATGAAGTTCGCAGTTATCAGGATCCTTCTCTATAGCAGCAACAAGTGCATTCAATGATTGTACAGAATCTTCAACCGTCTCCTGACCATGAAGTATTTCTAACCTTTTCTTTGCCAGTTCAAAATCCGGATCAATATCTAATGCTGCCATATATTGTTCTTCGGCTTCATCAATGAGATTCTCTCTTTCAAGATTTACTCCGTAATTGTAACGAAGAGTATGCCTTTTTGGATTATGATGAATAGCTTCAACAAAAAGGCGCTTTCTCCGATCAAAAGTTCCACTCTGCCGCTCAAGTATCTGGGACAGATTGTTGTACGCTCCTGTGTATGTAGGATCCATCTCAATTATTTTTTCATATATCTCGCTTGCTTCCTGCATTCTGTTTAATCTATACAGTGCAATCGCAAAATTAAAGGCAGCTCTGATATTATTCGGAGAAATTTCATAAGAACGTCTTAGCACCTTTTCTGCTTCTTCAGCTTGTCCCAGCTCCAGATGAACTACTCCGAGTTCGCAAAGTGTATTGTTATCAAATGGTTGATCTTTTAGTTTGTCATATCCTATTCGCAGGTAAAGCTCCTGCTTTATCTTTAGGTAATTCGGATCCAATATATTACCGTAATGATGGATCGGTATCTCAGTAGTGACTATTCGTTTGTTTTGAGACAAGAGATCTATCTCTACCTGTTCATGTACTTTGCCCTTAAAACAAATTTGTTCATTACTACGAAAAAGTCTAACGAGGAGAGATGTTATATAACCATGGCATCCACAGGCAAGTACCGTCTCCTCCTCCAGAGATACCCAGTCTGCGCTTGTACTCTGTTTCTGATATGTTCGTTGGACAAGATGATATGCATCCACATCCTTTCCATCAATTAATTGCCTGATACTAGAGTGGTCATTAGTATCAAGTACCTCATCCGCATCAAGAATCAGGATCCATTCACCCGTAGCATATTTCAGTGATTCGTTTCTGGCTGAGGAAAAATCATTGTTCCATGGGAAATCATGGATTATCGCTCCGTGTGACAGAGCTATTTCCTTGCTCCGATCGGTTGAGCCGGTATCTACCACAATAATCTCGTCAACCAGAGTCCTTACGCTTTTAAGGCAGGAGTCGAGATTAGCCTCTTCATTTTTTACAATCATACATAGTGATAGTTGGCTATTTTTCATAGTATCTCAGAAGATATAGATAGGCATACTGTGTCTTCGGAATTTATTTATTTGGTTAAAATATACCGTGCTATGAACTCTTAATTTTAGTTGCTGCTATGTTGCAATGAATTTTTATTATGTTCTGTTGCTTTTTTGGAATCATTGAGTATTTGTAATAATGCATCGCTCGTCTGATCAAATACCATTTTCCAATTATTAAATTTAGTTTGCCTGAATAAGCGCATAGTTGGATACCAAGGGCTCTTATTTCGATCAAGAAACCAGCGCCAGTCTGCTGATCTATGCAGGATAGACCATATGGGTTTGCCCATGGCTCCTGCAAGATGCACAACGGCAGTGTCAGTGGAGATGATCAGATTCAAATTATTCATTACGGCAGCAGTGTCAGAAAAATCAGTCAACTCTTTATCCAGATTGATAATTTTCATGTCTTTGGGCGGATTTAATATTTCATCAGATGCAGGCCCTTTTTGGAGACTATAAAAAGTAACACCAGGGATTTCTGCCAGGGGAGCAAAATCATCAAGGGAACAGGAACGGTAATGATCTTTATAAGTTGGCCTGCCAGCCCAGACAATACCTATCTTGAAATCATTACAATTGGCAAACCTTAACCGCCATTGTTCTGCTAGTTCTGGATCAACTGTAACATAAGGTGTATGTGATGGTATTGAATCAATATTTGTGCCGAATATTCCAGGTAAACTTAAGAGATGGATGTGAGTGTCGAAATTTATCTCCACTTCAGGCATCAGTTCTATAATTTTGTCTATGCCGTCACAATTTTTCAGTAGATTAATGAGGTTTTTTTGGCATGCAAATATTACATATCCACCCAGGCTCTTGATCATTGGAAGGTAACGTATAAATTGAATTGTATCGCCAAATCCCTGTTCTGCGTGTACTAGAATAGACTTTCCATTAAGCCTTGTACCATCCCACTGTTTCTGGTGAAAGGTGCCGGAATTACAATTTTTTGTGTGTAATCTCCACTCATATTCCGGCCATCCGTCTTTAAAGTTTTCTGTTAATAGTAATGCAGAAGACCTGTTTATATGCGCATTTATGTTTTCCGGATTATATTTTATTGCCATGTTGTAACTAATAATTGCTTCACTATGTCTGCCCTGTTTTTGGAGTGTAGATGCCAAATTATTGTGTGCATCTGAATAGTCGTGTTGGTATGATATTGCATGTCGGCAACTCTCTTCTGATTCTTCAAATCGACCTAAATCTTTAAGTAAATTACCTAAATTACAGTGTGCCATTGCATAGTCTGGTCTAAGCGTTATTGACTTTTTGTAGCTCTTTACAGCATCGTCAGGTTTGAACTGTTCTTTAAAAACGGTTCCAAGGTTGTTGTATGCGTTTGCGTGGTCTGGTTTGAGAGTAGTTGCCTTTTCAAGTATCAAGCGCGCCTCTTCAAGCTTGCCTTGTTGTAACTTTAATGTTCCAAGGGAAAAAAGTGAGTCAATGTTTTCCGGCTCAGTTTCAAGTATTTCTTTGTAAATGATTTCCGCATCTGCAAAATTTCCAGCCTGTTGAAAATTAAGTGCTTTTTGAAACAAGTTTTTATTGTCTTTTACTATGTAACTCATATTTCTTAATCTTTAAATTTTAGCTGATGCTATGTTGCAATGTATTTTCATTAAATTCTGTTGTTACTGTTCTTGAATCATTGACTATTTGTAATAACGCCTCTTTTACCCGTTTGAACACGGTTGTCCAATCGTTTGATTTAGTTTGTCTGAATAAGCGCATTTCCGGATACCATGGGCTGTCGTCACGGTTAAGCAACCAGCGCCAATCCGGTGCAAAATGTATGAGGTTCCACACCGGTTTGCCAAGTGCTCCGGCCAGATGTACAACTGCAGTATCAACTGAGATAATAAGGTCGAGATTAGATACTACGGCTGCCGTGTCTGCAAAGTCTTTTATCTGGTTACTCAGATTAATAATTTTCATCTCCCTGAGTGTACTGTCTGCTTCTACAGATGCAGGTCCCTTTTGAATACTGTAAAAAGATATTCCCTGTATATCTAGTAAAGGATTGAAGTCCGCTAGAGCACAGGAACGAATGTGATTTTTTTTGTTGTCTGAGTTTCCTGCCCAGGCAATTCCTATTTTAAAATTATAGTCAGTACCGAATCTGAGGCTGAACAGTTGTGATAACCCTTGATCAGACGTAATGTAAGGTGTATCAGACGGTATTGAATCTGCGGTAGTATCAAATATTCCAGGTAAGCTTAATATAGGGAGTTGTGTATCAAATTCGATATCTGGTTTAGGCACTCTTTCGATAAGTTTATCGATACCTTCATAATTTCTCAGAAGACGAATCAGGCTTTTATGACATTCAAAAACAACATTTCCTCCTTGTGCTTGCACCATAGGCAGGTAACGTATAAATTGGATAGTATCCCCAAATCCCTGCTCTGCATGTATCAGAATAGTTTTACCGTTGAGAGGTGATCCGTCCCATTGGGGTTTGTTGAATTTTCTCAGACGATGAGCTTTTGCTTGAAGCCTCCATTCATTTTCAATCCAGCCATCTTTATAATTTCCGATCAATAACAATGCGAATGATCTGTTTAAATGCGCTTCGGCATATTCAGGCTCAAGTTCTATTGCCATGTCGTAACAAGTTATTGCTTCTTCAATTCTCTCCTGTTTCTGTAGTATTGCACCGAGATTGTTATGTAGTTCTGCACGGTCAGGGTCGAGTGTTACTGCCTGACGGCAATGTGAGACTGCTTCTTCCGTGTTACCCTTTTCCTGTAATGTAGTGCCAAGATTGCTGTGTGCTCTAGCATGATTCGGATTGTGTTTGATGGCTAATTTGTAATTTACTATTGCTTTGTCAAGATTGCTTCCTTCTTGCAATATCGTTCCAAGATTATTGTATGCATCAGCGTAGTTTGGATTAAGGGTAATCGCGCGTTGACAGTATTCGGCAGCTTCATCAAGCCTGTCCAGCTCTTTAAGTGCTGAACCAAGATTACTATATAACTCTGGATTGTCTGGTTTGAGATCTATCGCTTTTTTATAGCTTACAACAGCTTTTTCAAGCTGATTAGCTTCTTGAAGTATTGCACCGAGATTATTATTTGCTTCAGCATAATCCGGATTAAGATCTATCGCCTTATTACAACTGTCTAATGCCTCTTCCAGTCTGCCGGATTGTTTGAATGCAGAAGCGAGATTACTATACACTTGGTATCCTTCCGGTTTTAGTTTTATTGCTCTTTTGTAGCTTTCTACCGCTTCATCAAGATTGCCCTGTTTTGTAAGAGTTGTTCCAAGGTTATTGTGGATATCAGCATTAGTCGGATCAAGTACTATTGCACGTTTGAGGCTTTTTACCGACTCTTCAAATTTGCCCTGCTCTTGAAGAATATTACCAAGGCGACTATATGCTATTGCATAATCTGGCTTGAGGGTTGCTGATCTTCTGTAGCTCTTTTCTGCCTCTTTAAATTTTCCAAGTTCATTAAATGTGTTGCCAATATTTAAATGAGCCTCGTAGTCATCCGGACTCAGCGATATTGCTTGCTTATAATGTTCTAAAGCCAAATCAAATTTATGCTGTTTGTTAAATATGCTGCCAAGATTATAAAATGCTTCAGCATAATCTGGTGCAAGATTTAATGCTCTTTTATAGCTTTCTACCGCTTTCTCAAAATTTCCACAATTCTGAAAAACGGTTCCCAGGTTATTGTGTGCCTCCACATGATCCGGTTTGAGCGTTATTGCTTTTTGAAGAAATCTGGCGGCAGCATCTGTATTTCCGGATTGTAAATACGAAGTACCAAGCAGAAAAAGTACGTCAACATGTTGTGGATTCTCCTCATATATCTTAAGATAAATCGCTACTGCATCTGTAAGATTTCCTGCCTGATGCTGCTCTAATGCTTGTTGTAACAAATCTTTGGTATTTTCCATATTCAGGTATTTTAATATTAAATAGGCAATTTCAGGTAAATCTACACTATATTATTCGAAGGTTAATGAGCTAAATACATGCCAAAT
>Ga0257115_1002425_pt1 | contig 11175 bp, 10 predicted proteins | sample SI112_100mmetaG_FD_194465 | JGI IMG/M metagenome (GOLD analysis project Ga0257115, IMG submission 194465) | Marine microbial communities from Saanich Inlet, British Columbia, Canada - SI112_100m | ecosystem: Environmental > Aquatic > Marine > Inlet | place: Canada: British Columbia | collected...
GATGGCCCAGGGTTTTAAACCTGATTTTATGGATGCGTTTTACAATATGGGGGTTGCTTATGGCTGTATGGAGGAAAATGACATTGATGCCCTGCATAAGGCTGTATGGGTTTTCAAAAAGTCGATAGACATCAGCCCGGAATTTATTCACGCCTATACTGCCCTGGGTGCATCCTATATTAAGCAGGGTGAGTTGGCGTTGGCCATGGAGGTCTTAACCCGGGCTACTCATGTCGAATCCCAAGACTCCAACGTTTATTATTATCTGGGTATTGCTTGTCGCATGAACTCGCAGGTTTCCCAGGCAGTGGATTATATGAGACAGGCCGTGGCTCTCAAGCCCGACTCGGTTCAGGTGCAATTTTATTTTGGCTTGTCTCTAATGGATTTGGAAATGTTTGAAGAAGCTTGCGCGGCATTTCGGGAAGTGGTGCGGATAAAACCTGATTTTGCCGATGGACATTTGATGTTGGGGAAATTATATCGCGAAAAATTATCCGACCCTGACAAGGCGCTCCCTTATTTAAAAAGGGCTGAAAAATTGTTTATGAAGGTGGAGGACTATCAGCGGGTCGGGCAGATTCGCCAGCTTCTCCTTCGCCGTCCCGAAAAATCCAGTTTGTGATTTCGTTTGCCTATGTATACTTCAAGGATAAAAATCTGTTTTCTTCTGGCAGGAGTTTTATTTTTTGCCTTGCCTCCTGCAACGGCACAGGAACCGCTCGTCACCAACACCTCATCGAATGATTTGACCGCCGAGGAAATGGCTCCTCTGGCACTTAAAGATTCCATGTACTACCATTTCGATGAATGGTTCGCCCGCTTTCAAGGCGAGATCAACCGCCTGGAGTCCGCAGTGCCTTCCCTGGAAAACCGCGTTGAATTGATGAAGTACCATTTTAATTATGCGGGTTTGCTGGGGGAGCTTTGCCATATGCTGGCTTTCACCAGTAAGTATCAGGACAAAAAAATAGCAAAAAATTTCATGTATCACAGCAGGCGGGTAAAGGATTTAGCTCATGATATCCTGGATTCTGCCTCCATGACGTCCGATCAAGGGGCTCAGGCGAATTTATATCTGGGTGCGGCGGAAGGTTATATCGGTATCTTTGAATACGGGCAAGGCAACCTTATTCCCGCCTTGGTCAATGGGTTCCAGGCCGATAACCATCTTGAAAAGGCTCTGTTTTTAAACCCAAAACTTTTCGATGCTTATTTCGGTCTCGGACTTTACCGTTATGGCAACAGCCGCCTTGGAGGACTGGGGAACCTGATTATGCAGGGAGGAAAAGACCTTCGGCTTGTTGGCCTGAACCATATTGAACATGCCATCCTGAATGGAGCCGCGGCCCAGCCACTGGCACTAAAAACGCTGGCATGGTTTTATATTTCCGAACAAATCAATCCGGACAACAAGGAGCTTCCCCCGGATAACCCATTGTCACGTAAGAAGACCCGACAAAATGCCATCGGCCTGTTGATCGATCTGGACAACCGTTATTTTAACAAATCGGCTCCGCATTCTCATTTCCGTGGCAACAAAGAACTGGCCATGATGAAAGCCATCCAGTTTGTGCTTGATAAGAATTATGAAAAGGCCGGCCATGAGTTTAAAAAAGTACTTGAGATCAGTGACCACTTGCAGAGCCGGGGATTTCAAATCAATCCGCAACTGGTTCAATCGGTGGAGGCGGGCATTGAATTTTGTGAACTCATGTTGTTGCAGGCATCTGAAGAGGAAGAAAAACGGTCCGCCTGTTTTAAGGTTGATGCGCAGGTGAAATTTTTGAATGGCGGTGGTTCCATGGTGGAATACGATTCAAAAAAAATTCGTAGCGAACTTCACGCCGTGTTTTCCGAGGCTTTAGAACAGATGGCTGAAAAATTGCACTGCGACCCTGTTTGATGGCCTATGGTTGCCGGTGTAAGGGATTGCTGCATGAACCGACCAAGCAGAATGAAATCGATCCTTTACTCATTATGCGGCCTGATAACTGTCATCGCGCTTTGCGGATTTGATACTTCTCGCCACAGCATTCCTGTTGATGATATTTATGATGGCGGACCGGGCAAGGACGGAATCCCCGCTATTCTCCACCCCAAATTTATACCGGCAGAGGAAGCCGCGTTTTTGAAAAAGCAGGACCGTATTCTGGGAATTATTCAGAATGGCCAGGCGAAGGCGTATCCCATTAAAATTCTGAACTGGCATGAAATCGTCAATGATCGTATTGGTGGGACTTCAGTGGTGGTGACTTATTGCCCCCTTTGCGGAACCGGGATGGTTTTTGATGCCCAAGTGAACGGGCGCAAGCTTAGTTTTGGGGTTTCGGGTCTGCTCTACCAAAGTGATATGTTGCTTTATGATCATCAAACGGAAAGCCTCTGGTCGCAAATTAAATCGGAGGCGGTGACTGGTAGTCTAACCGGTGCCCGTTTAAAACTGCGTCCCTCCACACATACGAACTGGGAGAGCTGGAAAGCCAGATACCCGAAAACCCTGGTCCTATCTGATGATACGGGCTTTCGCCGGAATTATGGCCGGGACCCTTATCAGGGCTACGAAACCAGCGAGAGACTGATGTTTGGTGTGAACGCAACGAACAAGAAGTATCACCCAAAGGAAAAGGTGATTGGTATAAAGTCAGGCAAGATTTCTAAAGCGTATCCTTTTTCCGAGCTGAAAAAAGTGAAGTCCCCTGTAAAGGATGTTCTGGGCAAAACACCTATCCGTATTTTTTATGATCGCAAAACCAGGACGGCGGTCATCCGGGATGAAAATGACCGGCTGATGCCTTCTGTTGTGGGGTTTTGGTTTGCCTGGTACACGTTTCATCCTGAGACCCGGGTTTTCTCTGCCGAGTAATTGGTACTAGAGGGATGCCGCCTTACGCATAACCAGAGAGGCGGAATTGATGCAGTAACGAAGTCCTGTGGGTTGCGGTCCGTCTTCAAAGACATGGCCGAGGTGACAATCGCACTTGCTGCATAGCACTTCTGTCCTCCGCATAAAGAAGAGCGTGTCCTCTTCAGTGGCGATATTTTCAGGAGCAACGGCCTGGTAAAAGCTCGGCCACCCTGTGCCGGAATCAAATTTTGTGATAGAGGAAAATAGGGGCGCGTCGCAACATGTGCAGTGATAGGTTCCCCGGTCATGGCAATCCCAGAGTTTGCCGCTGAAGGCCCGCTCTGTCCCTTTTTTTCTACATACATTAAACTCCTCTTCGGTCAGGATTTGCCGCCACTCGCTTTCGGTTTTTGTGATTTTTTCTGCCAAAACAGTTCTCTCCTTAAATTTTTTCTTTGATCCATTTTTGAATTTTTTCTTTTACTTTCGGGCTCATGTCGGTTTCTGCAAGTGCTTTGGATTCATCTTTTCCCAGCGACCGGGCTATCCTGCAAAGGATTTCCAGCTGTTTCTGGTAGGTTTCGCAGAGCCCACATATGGCAAGATGCATTTTCAGTCGCAACCGACCACACAAAGGGAGGGGATGGTCCCGGCTTTCTGAAATAAGCGGGTAGACATCCTCGCAGGACATTTTAAATACTTTCATCATTCCTTTAAACATAAAAACCCTGTCTTGTTATTTGGTCTTGAGCCAGTTCGTCTCCAGGCAAAGCTTGAGTTGATTTCTGGCTCGGTGCAAGATGACCCATAAATTGGTCGGTTTTATATCGAATTCGTTACAGATTTCTTCGGAACTCATCCCATCTATTTCTTTCAGGACAAATACCCGGTGAAATTTTTCCGGCAACCCATTCAGGCATTTTGCCAGAACCCGGGCGAGTTCGCTGTTTTCAGCCGCTTCTTCGGGGTTTATGTTCCAGTTTCCTGGCTTGGAAACCATGTGCCCGGAGGCATCAAAATGAATCAGGTTTTCCTCCGCAGTCAGGTCAACGGAAATATTTTTTTTGGAATTTCTAAAATGATCCATAGTTTTATGTTTCAGGATTCCGAACAGCCAGGTTTTTTCCGATGATTTCCCGGCAAAGGAGTTCTGTGACTTCAGCGCGGCGAAAAACGCCGACTGAACCAGTTCTTCAGCCACCTCCGGATCTTTCACCCGGACAAGGGTGTAGCGGTACATCATATCCGCATAGCGCTCCACCCATTTTTGTGGTTCCAGCGTTACTTTGCTCATAATTCTCCAACAGTGGGAACGGGTTTAGACTTGAACGCGACAGAAGGAGCCCATATACTTGGTTTTATGGGAGAGAACACCACAGACTCCGGGGAATGCGCCAAAATTCTGAAAGCACTGGGAGATGAAACACGGTTAAAAATCGTCCAGTTATTGCTTAAAGGAGAAAAGAGCGTTTCTGAAATTGTTCGGTCTTTACACATGGGGCAACCTCAAGCCTCCCACCATCTTTCCATATTAAGAGCCTCCGGTTTGGTTGGAACCCGGAGAGAAGGCAACAAGGTTATCAATTTTATCCATCCCGGTAAATATTTTTTAAATAAAAAAGAGACCGGCCTCGACCTCGGCTGTTGCTCCGTCAACTTCGACCACCACCACTAGGCGTGGGGCCAGTACTGCATTGCCCGTAAAGCTGACTGGGCGCTCAAGCGCACGTGATATTCTTCCTAAGCTCTCGTGCCCCAAAGGGGTAATACTTTAATGTCTTCCTCCGCCAAGAACCCGGTTTTAAACTGCGTGCAAGGATGTTTAATCGTTTGACGGGCTATTGCCCACTGCCACCGGCGGCTCGCCGGGGTTCTTTGATTACCAGTTCATGAAACTGTTTGCAGAATGATTTGAGCAGGTGAGCAGGATTGAAAGAAATATCTATCGGGTAAGGCTGTTCGAAATCTTCAACAGCGAGTGACCTGTAATCCGCAGGGCCTGAAATCTCTATATGCTCTAAATCAAACTGACCAAATTGTTTGAGCCTCGCCGCTTGCAGGGCGTAAACCTTGTCCAGGGGTATGTTTAAGAGATCGGCAAAAACCCGGTCGAGAGCAGTCATGTCTGTTGATGCACCCATCACTGCAAGGGGGTAGGCGGTTCCATTGAGCGGACCTTGCCCCTGCATGGCCTGAATGCCGTCCACGATTGTAAGGCAGGGGTCGACATGCCGGGCTATGTCTATCAACATTTTCCCGAACTTTATCTTGTCGTTTTTGACCAGACAATGAAGAACCGGTTTGCGTTTGCCGATAACCAGTCCGAACAGATTTTTAATGCTCAGCGTCATTGTCATCTGGCAATGAGACTTGACCTTCGGCAGGTTAATGATTCGGTCATATTGTTTCAGGCAACCGGCTATCTTTAGATGCGGAACGCCCTCTTCATTTTCAAAAGGGATGGGGTCGGTCAAGGGTAGGATTTTAACCCCGTATTTTTTTTCCAGCGGGCCATACCCGGCTTTGTCAGCCACCGCCGATAAACTGCCCAGAGCAGGACTGTCGCTGATAACGATTTGATTGACGGATCGATCCTTGAGAACGCGGCACACGGCCTCCACCACCACAGGGTGGGTGGTGACACAGCGTTCGGGTTTGAAACCTCTTAAAAGGTTGGGTTTCAAAAGGACCTTATGGTCCGGATGGAACATGGATGCCTCAGGGTCCAGGACTTCCAGCGAGTTCTGGACAAACTGTTCCACTCTGGTGAGCGAATACTCTTCTAATTTTTGTAAATGGACTTTTGATTTCATGTCAGGAGGGAGAGTAAAGTGCCTTGTAGATGCCCAGATTTCTCAGCACATGTTTGACATAGCGGCGGGTTTCCGGATAGGGGATGGATTCTATGAATACATCCTGATCGCTCAAATGTCCGAATCGTTTCAACCATTTTTTCAGGACATGGGGCCCCGCGTTGTATGAAATCAGGATATGCATGCCGTTTTTGCCGAATCGTTTATTCAACTGGCTGACGTATTTCACTCCAAGCCGGATATTCAGTTCAGGATCAAAGAGGGCATCGGTATCAAAAGGTTTTTTCAACTTTGTTTTCGGGTAAAGCTTTTTCCCGGTTGCCGGCATGATTTGCATGAGGCCGCGGGCCCCGGCAGGGGAGAGCGCCTGACTGTCAAAAAGGCTTTCCTGGCGGATGATTCCGTTTACGAAAAAGGGGTCCACCTTACGGTATTTGGTATATTCCAAAATGGCTTCTTCATAAGCGAGAGGGAAGAAGTGCTTCCAGAATTTTTCTGAAAGATTTTTTTCTTTGGGTTTGGTGGTGAAATCTTTATATAAATGCAAAAGCTTGAGGGATTCCGCATAGCCCTGAGCCTGATGATAAAGATGAGAAAGCCACAAAACCCCGGTCAGATTTTTGCGCACCGTTTTCTGCAATTCGCCGATTTCATTGCGTGCTTCCTGCGTCAATCCAAGTTTAGCCAGTTCGTTTGCCCGAGTGTAATGAAACTTTTCCCGTGTGCTGAGAGGTCGGCCGAGTTGACGGTCTTTTTCTTCCACAGATGAAGGTTGAGTTTGATTTTGTGTGAGGGGGTTGACACCAAGGGCGAGGAGCCTGTCTTTCGCGCGAATGCCGTGAAACGTGTAGGGATAAAACTCAGCAACTTTGGCGTATAAATCGCGCGCCACATCCTTTTTATCCATTTTTTCTGCGGACTTGGCGCCCCAGTACAGGTTGTATTCGATAAAGTCTCCATCAGGAGATCGGTGAGCCGCTTCCTGAAATCGGTTGAATGCTTTTTCGAATTTCCCATCGAGATAATGAATCCAACCCAAACGCCAACCGGCCCAATGCGCGTAATATTCCTGCGGGTATTTTTTCAAAGCGGCCTTGTAATTCTTCAGGGCTTCGGGAAAGTTTTTTTGTTCTTCATAAATTTTTCCAAGAAAAAACTGTGCCTTCACCGCAAGTTCTGAAGAAGGAGCCTCCTTGGTAACTTTTAGGAAATATTTAGCTCCCGCCATGGGTCGGCCGAGGTTCCAAAGGTTTCTGCCGATGTTGAACTTGGCATTTTGCACCTTGGCGTGGTGGGGATAAAGTTTCAGAAATTGATTCAAAGCTTCGTTGGCTTTTTTGCGGTCCCTCAATCCCCTCTGTGCCTGGGCGAGGAAAAAATAAAATCGCCCCGGTACAAGGTTGTCCTTCTTCTGGATTTCCAGGATTTCCTGAATGGCTTCTTTATAGCGGACGTTCTCAAACAGTCCCTGGATGCGATCGGTATGTTCCCTCAAAGTAAGAGGAATCTCTTTAACCGTTTTTAAAGCCGAAAGACGTTCGAGTGCTGTTTCAGCTGTGGGCGTTCGATCATGGTTTGGGTATTGGATGTGAAGTTGGCGAAAGTTCAGATAAGCCTCTGTTTGTTTTCCTGACTGCTCCTGGATTTCGGCCAGTTTGAAAATCATTTCAGGAAGAAATTCGCGAAATTTCTGGTATTTGAAATTCCTGGTAGTTGTCTGGATGGTTTCTTCCAGTGTTTTTATTCCTGCTTCTTTTTCCCCCAATTGAATTTGAGCCTCCGCAAGAACCAACTGAACTCTGGGATAGAGAAGGGTTTTGGGGTTGTGCTGAAGGAGTTTCAGGGCATTTTCCTGAGCCTCCTTATATTTTTTGGATTGCACCTCTGCCTGGATTAAATGGAAGCGAATGTAGTCTTCCACGGCCTCATAATTTTTGCTCAATGGTTCGAGAAGCTTTATGGCCTCTTCCGGTTTTCCCTGTTCCTGGTGAATGAGGGCGAGTAAAAACCGGGCGCGTTTGGCTTCCACAGAATCGGGCGAATGGTTTTGCAGGGCCAGAAGGTTGTTTTTAGCTTTGGCCCATTCCTTTTTCTGAAAAAGATTTTTAGCTTCCTCATAGTGCTGGTCTGTGTTTTCAGCGAAACCTGTTTGCGCAACGCTCAGGAAAAGTGCCAGAAAACAGGCGGACACTTTGGGCAGGAGGGAGAGCAATTTATCTCGCAGGGATTCGGCAGTGTCTTTTGGGTTTGCTGGCAGGGGTTGGGTGTTTTTCATTTTTCTGAACCAGGTCAACTGTCTTTTGGCGTAGTGCCGGGTTTCTCTTTTAATTTCATAGGCCGCGCGGTCTAAAGTCAAATTGCCTTGATGATATTGAACCATTTGTGCATAACCGATGCTTTTGAAGGGTTTCAGTTCGGGGCTGTAGCCACTTTCTAAAATGCTTTGCACCTCATTGGCTAATCCGTCCTCGATCATTTTATCCACCCGCTGATCGATCTGGGAATACAGCTCCGCCCGTTCTCTCTCCAAAATAAAAGTGTGGATGGGGAACCGACCTGGGGCCGGGGAGTCGCCATCGTGAAATTCTGAAAAACGTTTTCCGGTATCCAGATAAACTCCTAAAGCGCGTTCGATGCGCAGGGAATCTGTTGCGCAAATTTTTGCGGCGTACTCGGGGTCTATGCGCTGAAGTTCCCGGTATACTTCTTCAACGCCCTGATCGCGGATGTCCTGCCGGATTTTTTCCCGGATTTCAGGAGAACCTCCTTCTGCACAATCGTAATCTTCGGCCAGGACTTTTATATACAGTCCGGTGCCGCCAACCAGTATAGGAATTTTATCACGATCCATGAGTTCATGGATGATTTTCAGGGCCCGTACTTTAAAATCAAAAGCGTTAAACTCTTCATCCGGGTCAAGAATATCGATCAAGTGATGAGGAATTTCCTCCCTTGCCGACCGCGAGGGTTTGGCGGTGCCGATGTCGAAATATTTATAGACCTGCATGGAATCGGCACTGATGATTTCGGTGTCCAGCTTCCGGGCCAGGGCCAGAGCGGTTTCACTTTTCCCCGAATTCGTTGGGCCGGTCAGTATAATTAAAGGAAGCATAAATTTGCCCCATCTCCTTTGAATAAGTTCCGTCCTCATTATAGACCGCAAGTGGCGGGGCGACGGTAAAATCGGATTTTTTTCCTTTAAGGGCAGAGACCAGAAAGATTTTTGCCGGAGTCTGGAAATTGCCATGAATGAAACGGGCGATACGGGGATACAGGTTCCGACATTCCAGTTCTCGCAGGGTTTCGCTCATCCGCTCAGGCGGGTAGGCAAGGCTGATCTGGCCTCCCTTTTTCAGCAGGGGAGCAGATTTGTCCAGCAGGGAACTCATGCTGAGAGACAGTTCGTGCCGGGCCAGGGCTTTTCCTGCATCGGGATTGATCCGTCCTGTCTGGATTTTCCGGTAAGGCGGATTGGAAACAATATGGTCAAAAGATTCGGGTTTCAGTGCTTCCTCCAGAAAGTCACCGTGAATGAGAGAGATTTGTTTGTCCATGCCGTTTTGCTGAATATTTTTTTGCGCCTGCGCCGTATCTTGAATCTCAATGGCGGTTATTTTGAGGGTCGGTTCTCCCTGCGCCAGCAATATAGGAATGATGCCGCAACCGGTGCCGATATCCAGCACCGACTGGCCGGGCAAAAGGGACATGAAATCGGCCAGCAGGAACGGTTCGATAGAATAACGGTAGCCGGTTTTTTCCTGGTTAATAACCAGTTCTTTAAGGGGTTTGGTGCTGTCCACAAAGGTATTGTCTTGCAGAACTATTTGTTTGTAAAGCGGTAATTGTTATACTAACAGGGTGCTGAAAAACTCCCGAAATTGTCATCCTCGAGAGCCCCTTCGTCCGCTGTCATCCTTGAGCGAAGCGAAGGATCTCGTTTTTGGCTTCAGGGCGGCTCTGGCGATGAAGGATCGTTCCTTATGAAACAAGAGGCGAGATTCTTCACTTTGTTCAGAATGACAAGCACGTTGATTTTTTGAGCAACCTGCCAAGGGCTGGTTTTTCTTTCTATCGGAGGAGTAATGGATTCTTTAGTGGCTCAACAGGTTTGGGCGGTGGTGATGTTTGTTTTGGGCAGTTTTCTTCTCAAGACCTGTAGTAGATGGGAGAGGGCAGATCAGGCCACTTTGAAGGAGGCCAAAAGCTACGGTCGAAGAGAGACGGATATTGTCAAACCCAGAACCCTGCGCGGCACTATCATGACGGTGCTGGGTTGCGGCCTCTGCCTCGGCGGTATGATCCTCTTCCTGCTCCACGTCTAGCTCCGGCCAAGCGGCCGGTGGCAACTTGCAATGGCTCAACCGGCGAGCAAATGGTTAGCTCGGCTTATGACGCTCTTCTCGTTCTAACCTTCATGAAACCCGTGTCCACCTGTGGTTACTATTAAAAAATATCCCACCACGATTTTTTTGTGGTCAGGATGGTGGCAAGGGATTCTTTCTCATAAACGATGGGGTATTGCCTGAGCGTTACCAGAAACCCATCTGCCGGGGCGGTGATTTCTTCCAATCGTTTGCCGCTGTACAGGTCTCTGATTTCCCCGATCGTTTGTCCCTCTTGGATGAGGGTTCCCACTTTCACTTCGTGCAGAAACATTCCTGCTGTGTCGGCAAGAACGGTGACTTCATTTTCGGGCTGATAAAACCGGGTTGGAAAGTTTTTATCGGACTTTGTTTTTCTTCTGTCTTTCAGGATCCCTTCGGCCTGCATGAAGTTGACGATGCCTTGAAAAAGGGATTCGCATTGCGGCAGGTTCAGGGTTCGGGGCGATCCGGACGACAGGGTGACGCTCACCATGTCCTGCCAGTGAGAAGACAAGTTGACTTGGGGCGATGGCTGCAATTTTCGCACGGTTTCTATTTTCAGATCGCGGGCCAACTTTTTGATGCTTCCATCCATCTTCAAGGTCTGGATATGCGGGGCATCTTCATAATGCGGTAGAGCGGATTGCAGGATGATGCCCCAGTCGGCATTGACCGTATGCTTGAGAACGGCTGAGGCCAGGGCTTCGGTGGTTTCGCCTGCCGGGTTGCCGGGAAAAGCCAGGTCCATATCCATGCCATCATACGGCCATAACCGGGAACCGGATTGAATGGCGTTCAAGTTGACAACGGGGAAGATGATGACCTGACCATCGAGGGTGTAGTTGGGATCACCACCTTCGACTATATTATCGAGAAACTGGGACAGGCGTGAACTCAGGTGCATTCCGTTCAAATGGTCGCCGTGCAGGCCGCTGACGATGGCAAGGGTTTCGGAGTGATCGGATTTCCCCCAGGTGTTTTTATAAAGGACCAACGGGGCACCGAACGGAGTTGGAATGGAGAGGACTTTTTCTTTCATGGTTCAATAGAGGTGGCGATACGGGCCAGCGGCGCACCTTTCCCGGTGAGCGGATGTTCCCGCAGGGTGAATAACAAGCCGGAGCAGGGAGAACGGATGTCTTCTGGCATC
>Ga0257115_1002426_pt1 | contig 11172 bp, 12 predicted proteins | sample SI112_100mmetaG_FD_194465 | JGI IMG/M metagenome (GOLD analysis project Ga0257115, IMG submission 194465) | Marine microbial communities from Saanich Inlet, British Columbia, Canada - SI112_100m | ecosystem: Environmental > Aquatic > Marine > Inlet | place: Canada: British Columbia | collected...
TTGCAAAAATACACCTCAACCTGGGAAGAAATGGTCACTTTTACCAATACCAGAACTGTTGACACTCCTGATGAACTGTGGCTTTTAGAGCATGACAGTGTATTTACTCAAGGCCTAACAGGAAAATCTGAAAATCTATTAGTCGAAACTGATATTTTAGTGATTCAATCGGATAGGGGTGGTCAGATTACTTATCATGGCCCTGGACAGCTGATAGTCTACTGTTTAATTGACATTAAGAGGCTTGGGATTGGAGTAAAAAAAATGGTCAGTTTGATTGAACAATCAATCATTGACCTACTCGAAGATTACTCAATCTCGTCACATAAAATAAGTGGCGCTCCAGGTGTTTATGTTGATGGATCGAAAATTGCAGCGTTGGGGCTTAAAGTCAGGCATGGAAGAACGTATCATGGATTGAGTCTAAATATAGACATGGATCTCTCCCCATATAAGCTGATTAACCCCTGTGGTTTCAAGGATTTAAATGTCACTCAGATGTCAAATCTAACGGATAATACACTTGAATTATCTAAGATTAAAAAACAACTCACCCATCATCTTTCAAATTATGTCTCAAGAACTTGAAATTAAGGCCTTAAAAGGTGAATCCAAAATCAGCAGATTGAGGATCAAGCCAGACTCTAAAAGAGAGCCTTTAAAAAAACCAAACTGGATAAGAATCCGACATACAAACTCGAAAAAAGTTAATGAGCTAAAGAGTGCACTTCGAAGCCAAGAACTTTTTACTGTTTGTGAAGAGGCCCAGTGCCCTAACCTTAGCGAATGCTTCAACCATGGAACGGCAACCTTTATGATTATGGGTCAAATCTGTACAAGACGCTGCCCCTTCTGTGATGTTGCCCATGGCAGACCAAAGCCATTAGACTCTAGTGAGCCAAATCATTTAGCTGAAACTATTTCGAAAATGTCCCTTAAGTATGTTGTCATTACATCTGTTGATCGAGATGACCTTAGAGATGGTGGCGCTATGCACTTTAAAGATTGTATCGATGCTATTAGACGAAAAACACCTGGAGTTAAAATTGAAATATTAACGCCGGACTTTCGTGGCAGAGTTGAAAAAGCCTTAAATATTTTTCAAGATTGCCCGCCTGATATTTTTAATCATAATTTAGAGACCGTTCCAAGCCTATACCCTAAGGTGAGGCCTGGGTCTGACTATCAGCAGTCTTTAGAGTTACTTAAAAGCTTTAAAGAAAAACACCCAACTGTCAAAACTAAGTCAGGGCTAATGCTCGGAGTCGGGGAGACGCAAAAGCAGGTTGTCGATGTTCTTAAAGACTTGAGAAAGCATAAAGTTGATATGCTTACTCTTGGTCAGTATCTGCAGCCGAGTCGCCATCATTTGGCCGTTGAAGAGTATATTTCTCCAGAACAGTTTAAGCACTACAAGACTATAGCTGATGAGCTTGGTTTTTCACAGGTAGCAAGTGGACCAATGGTGCGATCCTCTTATCATGCTGACCTTCAAGCTAAAGGAGAGCTTGTTAACTAAACCAAATAACCTTATTCTTAACCTTTAAAAGTATACTAATATTATGATTAAAACATTTTTTATAGCGCTTCTCTTTTTCTTCATTATCGATGTTTTTTGGATATATTTTGTGGCAACTCCGATGTACAAACAAGAGATACCATCTCTGATGGAACTTAAGGTTGCGCCCGCTCTTCTCTTTTATGCGATTTTTTTAATGGGACTAATATTTTTTGTCGTTAATCCTAATCAAGATAATACACTTTTGAGTGTGTTTTTAATTGGTGCTTTTTATGGTTTAGTAACCTACGGAACATATGATTTGACGGTTTATGCCTCAATGAATATATTTAGTTTAAAGCTGGTTGTGGCAGATATCCTGTGGGGTATGATTCTTTCAGGGGCAGTTGCAACGCTTACTGTATTTACAATCAATAAATTAAACTGATTTGGTATGACAATTGCACTTACCTCAGGCGAACCATCTGGAATTGGGCCCGATATTGCAATTATCCATGCCCAAAAAGAAAGAACTGAAAATATAAAGGTTTATGCTGATCCCGATGTTCTACTTGAAAGAGCTAATTTGCTTAATTTACCGCTTGTTCTAAAAGAAGGAAGCACTAGTAAGGCTGGTGAATTAAGCATATTTCCAGTTAAATCTAAAGAAAGAACTGTACCAGGAAAGCTGAACCCTAATAACGCTGAATATGTTTTATCTCTCATTGAGCAGGCGACTTATGACTGCTTACATAATAAGTGCCATGGCATCCTCACAGGCCCAATTAATAAAGCAGTTATCAATGAAGCAGGTATTAAATTTAGTGGCCATACAGAGTATTTAGCAGAATTATCTAATTGCTCAAAAACTGTTATGCTTCTCGCAACTGCAAAACTTAAAGTAGCGCTTGCTACAACGCATTTAGCGCTCAAAGATGTTCCTTTAAGTATTACTAAAGAATCACTTACGGAAGTCATTTCAATTATTAACAATGATTTTACATTTTTAGGTATTAATAATCCGAGAATTTTAGTGTGTGGACTTAATCCTCATGCTGGTGAAAATGGGTTTCTTGGAGACGAAGAAATAAAAACTATTACTCCAGTGATTAATAAACTTAGCCAAGATGGTTACAGACTTTCTGGCCCTGTCCCAGCTGATACTGCTTTTACAAATGACTCATTAAAAGATATTGATGTGGTCCTGGCAATGTACCACGACCAAGGCTTACCTGTCTTGAAAGCTGTTGGCTTTAAGAATGCAGCCAACATTACGCTTGGCCTTCCATTTGTTAGAACCTCTGTAGATCACGGAACAGCGTTGGATTTAGCTGGAAGTGGAAACATTAGCTTAGGAAGTTTTAACTGCGCCTTGTCATTCTTTCATAAACTGAGTAGTAATGGCTCATAAACCTCGAAAAAGATTTGGCCAAAATTTTTTAGTTGATGAGCAAGTAATTAACCAAATTGTCTCAACAGTATCTCCAAAAAAAAATGATACTGTTATTGAAATAGGCCCTGGAAAAGGAGCCTTAACATTTCCTTTGATCATTCACTTAAAAAAGATTCATGTCATTGAAATTGATCGCGACCTAATATCTCTTCTACAAAAAAAGAATAATAAAAAAATAAGTATTCATGAATCTGACGCTTTAGTTTTTAATTTTGATCAATTTAAGCAAAATATAAGAATTGTAGGAAACCTTCCATACAACATTTCTTCTCCCTTATTATTTCATTTACTTAACTATAGAGAAAATATTATTGATATGACTTTTATGCTTCAAAAAGAGGTTGTCGATCGAATAGTAGCGCCCCCTGGAAGCAAGGTATATGGGAGGATAAGTGTCATTATGCAGGCTTTTTTTGATACTGAACTTATGTTTGTGGTTCCTAAAGAATCTTTCAATCCACAACCCAAAATTGAATCTGCTATACTTTATCTAAAAACTAAAAGTAAGCCACTCGTTCAAAATTCTAAACCTCTTGAGGAGATCGTGAAAATAGCATTTTCTCAAAGAAGAAAAACACTAAAAAATTGTTTGAAGTCAGTTTTAAATCAATCTCAAACTGATATTGATTTATCTCAAAGAGCTGAGATGCTGAGCGTTGAAAACTATGTAACCCTTATGAATGATTATGAAAAACAAGATTGAAGTTAATGTTGAGATAACCTACCTGTCTGATCAATCAGACATCCTTAATAGACAGTATGCCTATGCATATACCATTACAATTACAAATCAAGGAGATACTGGCGCTCAACTAAGAACAAGGCGCTGGCTCATTCAGGACGAGTCAGGTGAAACTGAAGAGGTAATTGGCGAGGGTGTTATTGGTCAACAGCCTCATTTATCGCCTGGTGAGAGCTTTAAATATAGCTCTGGAGCAATTATTAGTACTGAGACAGGTACCATGAAAGGCTCTTATGGAATGATTAGTGACAAAGGTCAAAGATTTGACGCCGATATTCCAGAATTTACATTGAGTGAACCTCATACACTTCATTAGCCATCTATATGGACTATGCCATTGGTGATGTTCAGGGCTGTTTTAATAGTCTAAATGCGCTTCTAGAAAAAATTAAATTCAATATAGATAGGGATCGGTTATATTTCTTAGGGGACGTTGTCAATCGTGGCCCTCATTCATTAAAAACACTCAGATTTATACACGCAAATAAAGATAACGTAGAAATGGTTCTTGGAAATCATGACTTCCACCTACTTGTTTGCGCCCTAACTGAAAGAAATCCAAATAAAAAAGATACCTTCCAAGATATTTTAAAAGCTAACGATAAAAGTACTTTATTAGATTATCTTCTTGAGAGGCCTTTAGTAATTGAGCACGAAGATGCTCTAATGGTTCATGCTGGCATTCCTCCAAACTGGTCAAAATCAGATGTGATTAAGAGTGCTGGACTGGTTCAAAATCATCTTAAAAATGACAATCCCAAAGAATTCTTATCTCAAATGTATGGTAATTCACCTCATACATGGTCAGAGTCGCTCTCAATTGAAGAAAAATGTCGTTATACGATTAATGCCTTTATGAGGATTCGATTTTGTAAGGATGATGGAGAACTTGAGTTTGAACATAAACTCAATATTGATAAGAATCCAGCAGGCTATAAAGCTTGGTTTCTTCATACAAATCGCTTAACGAAAGAACATAAAATTTTTTTTGGGCACTGGTCTTCACTAAAAAATGTGGATACCAAAAACATTTACCCTCTAGACCATGGCTGTATCTGGGGAGGACAACTTACTGCTTATAATTTAACTAATCAGAATTATATTTCTCAAAAGTCTTTGGAAGCCTAAGAAGACCCACTTCTAAAGTTGATAGAGCCTTCATAAACGAACTCACCTGGCCCAGTTAAAAAGACCTTCTCTCCATCAAACTCTACAGTTGCATCGCCGCCATTTAAATGAACAATGACTTTAGAATCTAAAAGCCCTCTTTTTACCCCATAAATAATAGCAGCACAGGCACCAGAGCCACACGCAAGAGTCTCTCCAACTCCCCTTTCGATGACTCTGAGCTGAACTTCACTTTTACTTAAAATCTTCATAAAACCAACGTTGGCTCCCTCAGGAAATAACACACTTGACTGAATCTTAGTGGCTATGGATTCAATATCAATAATCTCATCTTGGATCAAAATGGCGTGCGGATTGCCGATTGATAAGGATCCAACCATATGACCTTCAACTTCATACTCTGGTAATTCTTGATTAAATTTCAAAGGTATTTTAGAAGGTTCAAAATTTGGGCTGCCCATGTCGACTGTTACAGTATCATCACTATTGATATTAAGAACTAAAAAACCTGTATTCGTTTCAACGGTCAGGGGGTTTTTATATGAAAGGTTTTTTTTCTGAACATATAGTGCAAAACACCTTGCACCATTTCCACACTGACTAACTTCAGAACCATCTGCATTAAATATGATATATTTAAAATCAGCATCTTTAGAAGTTGCTAACTCAACCATCAAAAGCTGATCAAAGCCAATTCCAAAGTGGCGATCAGAAAGTTTACGTATTTCTTCAATAGAAAAACAAACATCGCCATCTAGATTGTTTATGACGACAAAGTCATTTCCTAGTCCATGCATTTTTGTAAAACTTATCATTATTATATTTTAACCTTTTGTATAGCTAATTTCTCAATTACTACTATGCTAAAATTTGTTTACTTGAATTTTCATTAATAATAAATGACCCCTCCAAATAATATAACACTCAGCAAAGATAAAAAAATACTTACAATAAGCTTTAAAGACGATGAATATGCTTTGACTAGTGAGTTTTTAAGGGTGTATTCACCCTCAGCAGAAGTTCGAGGTCATGGGCCAGGACAGGAAACACTTCAACTAAATAAACAAGACGTGTTAATATCATCTTTAGTTCCAATGGGCAACTATGCTATTGCTATTCATTTTAGTGATGGACACACTACTGGAATATATTCCTGGAGCTATTTGCTTAATTTAGGCATTGAAAAAGAAGAATTATGGAAAGATTACCTTAGGCGTATAAAGGCAAACAAAGATAATAATAAAATGTATCATAAAGTTACTATTTAATTATTAATCTAAATTAGCTTTAGAATCCCATCAGATGAGTTTAATTTGTTAAAATTGATTTTTAAAAAAATTAACATTTAGTACTTATAGTTTTTGAAAATGCCAAAAATCACAGCATCAGGTAAATAAAATGAAAAGTAAAGTTATTCAACTATTAGTTATTTTGTTTTTGTTTTTGTCAACCCAAGTTCATTCAAATACCATTAATAAAATTAACTTTATTGGTCTTAATATTTCATCAGAATTGGATTTACTAAATTCTCTTACCTTTAAAGTTGGTCATGAATTTTCTTCTAATAAAAGCGATCAAATAATCCAAGAGCTGTTTCAAACTGGATATTTTTCTAATATCTCAATTTCGAAAAATAATGATGAGTTGAATATTAATCTCGTAGAAAACCCCTACATTAAATTTTTTGACATTGAACAAGTTAAGCTAAACCCATGGAAAAACTGGGTTTCACCTCAAGAACTATTTAGTAATGAAGTACTTTTTGAGTATCTAAAGGAGAATAATCTTAATACAGGTGAAATTTACAGCCAAGATAAATTTGATAATTTTTTATCCTACCTAGAGAATTCTTATTCCTCAGCTGGTTTTTTCAATGCTGATATTTCCCATGAGATATTAAAAGACTCTGAAAATAGAGTTACTATAAATCTTAAAATTAATCAAGGTACCAAGGTAAGTATTAGTTCTTTGAAAATTTCTGGATCAAGTTTTTATGATGAAAATACACTTCTAGATATTTTGAAAATTGGTGAATCTGATAACTTTATTCTGAATATGTTTACAAAAAAAGATGAATATAGTAAATCAAAATTTGATCAAGGAATCAAAGCCTTAAATGAATATTACATAAACTCTGGGTTTTTAGATTTCAAAATAATTAATGTTCTAAGTGATATAAGCAGCGACAATAAGAATATTTCCTTTGAAATACAAATTTCTGAAGGCACTCAATTTAAAATGGGTGACATTTCATTCTCAGGTGAACTTGGCAATCAAACTGAAGAGTACTTAAAATCTACAATAAGTATAAGCAAAGGGGATATTTTTAATCGTCAAATAGTTGTTGATGATATTCAGAAAATAATTGATATATATTCTGATCAAGGATATGCTTTTGTAGATATCAACCCTTTAACTGATGAGTTTTTAGATAACATTAACCTTAAGTTTAATGTTTCGTTAAACAAAAAAGTATACATTAATCGAATCTCAATTTTTGGAAACACCAGGACTCAAGATGAAGTAATTCGTCGTGAAATCAGTATTTCGGAGGGTGGCTTATACTCCAGGTCAGAATTAAAGAAATCGATTCTTAAATTACGAAGATTAGGGTACTTCTCAGACGTTCAAATGGATGTCCTTGAAATTGAAAATTCTCCTGATAAACTTAACTTGGTTTTTAATGTCGAAGAAACCAAAACAGGATCAATAAGCTCTTCAATATCACATAGCAATAATTATGGAATTTCAATTGGGGCTGGTATTAAAGAAAAAAATGTTTTTGGATCGGGCAATACTCTTAATGCTGACTTTAAATTTGCAAAATCATATAACAGGTCTAGTTTTTATTTCGAAAATCCTTATTTTAACGAAAATGCGCATAGTATAAGTTATGGAGCCTTTTTTAGTGAGTTGAAGGATGATGATATCATGAAAGACTCATATGAAATTAGCTCTAAAGGTCTTACTATTGGTTATGGAGTTCCAGTTACTGAAAATACTAGAGTTAATTTAGGTTTTGAATTTTCAGACAATGATGTTAAATGTGGAACAAATTTTGCCACAATCAATTATGAGTCAAAACAGTGTGCTGCAACCTCAAATGATGAATTTAAGGCAAGTCTAAATTGGACGCAATCTTCATTAAATGATTATATGTATCCAACAGATGGCTCAAGTAACAGTATTAAGTTTGATGTTGCTATTCCACCAGGAGACCACGAATACTTTAAAGTCAATTTCGATTACATGAGCTATAAAGAACTGAGTAAGAACATTACATTAAAATTAAATAGTGGTATTGGGGTTGCATCTGGGTATGGAAGTAAAGAACTTCCTTTCTACAAAAGATTTTTTGGGGGAGGAAGTGGCTCTGTTAGAGGCTTTGGCAACAAATCACTTGGTCCTTTGTACGCAAACAATAAGGCAAAAGGAGGGGAGCTGTCTATTCTTGGTAGTGCTAGTTTAATAGCTCCAGCAGATTTCTTTTCTGATAACAAAAATATGAGAGTAAGTGCTTTCATTGATGCGGGTAACATTTACGAAAGTACTTCAAATGTAAAGTTAAGTGACATAAGAATGTCAACCGGATTGGGTTTTGCATATTTAAGCCCAATTGGTCCAATTGGTTTTTATTGGTCAACGCCTTTAATGAAAAAATCAGGTGATATTATTGAAAACTTCAGCTTTACAATAGGTACTGGCTTTTAAACCACAACACCAATGAAATCTAAAGCTTTATTGCTCTATTTTTTTTGTACTTTTTTTTCTGTATCTGCAGAAGGTATAAAAATTGGGTACATTGACATTGATCGGGTTATTGAGAGCTCACAACTCTACAATGAGAGTAATAGTAGTTTAATAGAGGAGTTTGAACCCAAACAAAAAGAATTATATGATTTTTTAGAGCACATTAATCTATTAAAAGAAAACTTCAATAAACAAATAGCGCAATCGGAAGATTCAAATTATCAAAAAGATATTGAAAAAATCCAAAGTCTTGAGCGTGAGTTACAAATAGAAACTAACTTATGGCAACAAGAGCTTAATCAAAAAAAACTTAACCTTCTTCAAGAAATTGAACAAAGAATTAATAAAGCTGTCAATGAATATGCCATTTCTCAAAAATTTGACCTTATACTATACCAAAATGGGGCTTATGTCTCACCCAAAATAGATATTAGTGAACAAATTATTCAAATGATTGAATATTAGAATGCATGCTTCTCTCTCTTAAAAATATAGCAAAAATAATTGATGCTCAACTTATTGGGGATAAATTTAAAAAAATTAATGGTATTAGCACTCTAGAAGATTCAAACTCCGATCAAATAACTTTTGCTGTAAGTGAGAAATATAAAGAGCCATTGATGAATTCTTGTGCTGGAGCAATTATTGTTGATGAAACTCTTAAAAAATACTGTAAAACTAATGTTTTAGTAGTAAAGGATGTTTATTTGGCATATTCGATCCTTAGTCATAAATTCAAACTGACACAAAATATTAGTCATTTTCGTTTTGGTCATCAATTAAGCTTCCCAGAAACAACTATTGCTGATAGTTGCATAATTGGCAAGGGTGTTAGAATAGGTATAAATTCAACAATTGGAGCTAATTGCGTAATTGAAGATAATGTAAGTATTGGCTCTTACTCAATGATTGAATCAAATGTCACCATCCAAAAAGGATGTCAAATTGGAGACTATTGTGTAATTTCACCTGGTGCAGTTATTGGATCTGAAGGTTTTGGAAATGCTAGAAACATAGAAAAAAAATGGAATACTATTGCTCATCTGGGTGTTGTATTAATTGGCAATAAAGTCTCAATTGGCGCTAACACAACTATTGATAGAGGCACAATTTTAGATACAGAAATTCATGATGGAGTAAAAATTGATAACCTTATTCATTTAGCTCATAACGTAATTATTGGGGAAGATACAGCTATTGCCGCTAAAACAGGTGTAGCTGGATCAACAGTTATTGGTAAAAGGTGCATGATAGGTGGAGCAGTAGGCATAGTCGGACACTTAAAAATTACAGATGATGTTGTCATAAATGCCACAAGTACAGTTAATAGAGATATTACCAAGCCTGGTGTTTATACTGGTTTTGTTCCTCTTATGCTTCACTCAGAATGGAAAAAGGTAGGCGTATGGTTAACAAAACTTGATAAAATTGCTACCTTCATGAAAATTAAATTGAAAAATATCAGATAAAACTATGGAAATGAACATAAACGAAGTTAAAAATTATTTACCTCATCGCTACCCTTTTCTTCTGATTGATCGAGTAATTAGTTTTGAATCTGGAAAAAACCTTACTGCCATTAAAAATATCTCTTTTAATGAGCCACAATTTACTGGTCACTTTCCAAATCAACCAATCATGCCAGGTGTATTAATTATTGAAGCAATGGCACAAGCAACAGGAATATTGGCATTTAAATCAGAAGTAGGCAGGCCTGAAGCTGGTCAAATATATATGCTAGTTGGTGTTGATAAAGTTCGCTTCAAAAGAATTGTTGAACCTGGCGATCAACTTGAAATCTATGCTGAAGTTGTTACCGTAAAGCGCGGTATGTGGAAATTTAACTGCACAGCAAAAGTTGAAGGAGAGCTTGTCACTTCAGCTGAAATTCTTTGTACACAAAAAAAAGCAAATAACTGATTATGTCTATTGATGCCTCAGCTATTGTTCATGAGAGTGCAAAAATTCATAAGGACGCAGTAATATCAGCATATGCTTTGGTTGGCGCTAATGTTGAAATTGGTGCTGGAACAGTTATTGATTCCCATGCAGTTATTGAAGGCCCTACTAAAATTGGAAAGAATAATCACATCTATTCTTTTGCATCAATTGGCGGGGATCCTCAGGATATAACCTATCAAGAGGGTCAAGAAAGCAACCTAGTTATTGGTGATGACAACCTCATTAGAGAGTTTTGTACTATTAATAGGGGCACAGAAAAAGAGAACTCATTGACACGTATAGGTTCAAATAACATGCTTATGTCTTATGTTCATATTGCTCATGACTGTCAACTTGGAAATCACATTATCATGTCAAATAATGCCTCTTTAGCCGGTCATGTTAGAATCTCTGATTGGGCTATTCTTGGTGGGTTTGCATTAGTAAAACAATTTTGCAATATTGGTAGGCATACTTATGCAGGAATGGGATGTCAAATAAATAAAGATATTCCTGACTATATGGTGGCTTCAGGAATTCATCCTAAGATCAGGAGTATTAACTCTGTAGGTATGAAACGAAGAGGCTTTAGCGCTAGTTCTATTTCATCAGTTAAAAGAGCCTTTAAGGTCGTTTATAGAGATTCCCAAGGAAGGCTTC
>Ga0257115_1002443_pt1 | contig 11088 bp, 10 predicted proteins | sample SI112_100mmetaG_FD_194465 | JGI IMG/M metagenome (GOLD analysis project Ga0257115, IMG submission 194465) | Marine microbial communities from Saanich Inlet, British Columbia, Canada - SI112_100m | ecosystem: Environmental > Aquatic > Marine > Inlet | place: Canada: British Columbia | collected...
ATCAAATAAAGACCTAAACTTTACTGCAACATTTGATAAGAAGTATGCTTTCAAAGATGCTGATTTTGTTATCATAGCTACACCAACAGATTATGATATTGACAGTAATTATTTTAATACTGATTCAGTAGAAACAGTTATTAAGGATGTAATGAATATCAATCTAAATGCAGTAATGGTAATTAAATCTACAGTGCCAGTTGGTTATACTGAAAGCATAAAAAAAGAATTTAATTATAATAATATTATTTTCTCACCTGAGTTTTTGAGGGAAGGGAAAGCGCTTTATGATAATCTCCATCCATCTCGTATTATTGTTGGAGAGCAGTCAAATAGAGCTAGAAAATTTGCTGATTTACTTATAGAGGGTGCAATTAAAAAAGATATTGATGTGCTTTTTACTAATCCGACTGAGGCTGAAGCAATTAAGCTTTTTTCAAACACTTATTTAGCAATGCGTATTTCATACTTCAATGAATTAGACTCTTATGCAGAGGCTCATGAGCTAGATTCTAGTGAAATAATTAAAGGTGTTAGCTTGGATCCTCGAATTGGTTCTCATTATAATAATCCATCATTTGGTTATGGTGGCTATTGCTTACCAAAAGACACTAAGCAATTAAAAGCTAATTATAAGGATGTGCCTAATAGTTTAATTACTGCTATTGTGGATGCAAATACAACTCGTAAAGATTTTATTGCAAACTCAATTATTAACAAAAACCCTAAAATAGTAGGTATTTACCGCTTGATTATGAAAAGTGGATCGGATAACTATAGAGCATCTTCTATTCAGGGCATTATGAAGCGAATTAAAGCTAAAGGTATTAAGGTTGTAATCTATGAGCCTGAGATAAAAGAAGCTGAATTCTTTCATTCAAAAATTATTAGAGATTTGGACGATTTTAAAAAGCAATCAGATATGATTGTTTCAAACAGAATGTCGGATGACCTTATAGATGTTAGAGAAATGGTTTATACAAGAGATTTATTTAATCGTGATTAGGTAATATATATGAAAGTATTAGTAACGGGTGCAGCTGGTTTTATTGGTTCAGCTCTTTCAATCAAGCTCCTAGAAAGAGGAGATAAGGTAGTTGGGATTGATAATCATAATGATTATTATGATCCTGAACTTAAAGAAGCTCGCTTAGCTCGGCATATTAACGAAGTAAACTATACCCATATCCGTATGGATATTGAAGATGGTAAGGCTGTTGAAGAATTGTTTAACGATTATCAATTTGATGGAGTGGTTAATTTGGCAGCTCAAGCTGGTGTTCGCTATTCTATTGAAAACCCACTAGCTTATATCAATACCAATATGGTAGGTTTTAGTCATATTTTAGAGGGCTGCAGACATAATAATGTTAGCCATCTCGTTTATGCATCAAGTAGCTCAGTATATGGATCTAATACTAAAATACCTTTTTCAGTTCACGATAGTGTTGAACATCCCCTGAGTCTTTATGGAGCTACTAAGAAAGCAAATGAATTAATGGCTCATACTTATAGTCACTTATATAATTTGCCTACAACAGGATTGAGATTTTTTACGGTTTATGGCCCTTGGGGTAGACCTGATATGGCATTATTTAAATTTACTAAGGCAATATTAGCAGGAACAAAGATTCCAGTTTTTAATTACGGTAAGCATCGTAGAGATTTTACTTATATTGATGATATTGTTGAAGGTGTTATGCGCGTTTTAAATAAAGCGGCGCAACCAAATCTTAATTGGAATGGTGATAATCCAGATTCTGCTTCTTCAACAGCTCCTTGGCGAGTTTATAATATTGGCAATAATAATCCAGTAGAGCTTATGGATTATATTGAAGCACTAGAAAATTCCCTTAGCATTAAAGCAAAAAAAGAGTTGCTTCCTTTGCAGCCTGGCGATGTACCAGATACTTATGCAGATGTTGATGATTTAGTTAAAGAATTTGGTTACAAACCTTCGATGAATGTCAATCAAGGCATTGATAACTTTGTTAAATGGTATATGGAATATAACAGAGTCAAGGGAAAAAGATAACTAAAGAATTTAACATAAACTTTAAAGATTGAAAAGCACTTCTAATATATCAATAAATAATTTGATAAGAAATAATATATGAAAAAAATAGCAATAATTGGACTTGGATATGTTGGCTTACCTCTGGCTGCTGAGTTTGGAAAAAAACGAACAGTTATTGGATTTGACATCAATCAAAACAGAATTGCTGAGTTAAATAATGGTTATGATTCTACACTTGAAACGACTCATCAGGAGCTTAAGGATGCAATTTATCTTAGCTATACTACCAAAATAGAAGATCTAAAAGATTGTGAAATTTATATTGTTACAGTTCCTACACCAATTGATAATAATAAAAAACCAGATTTAACCCCACTCAAGCAATCAAGCAAGATGATAGGAGATATTCTTAAAAAAAATGACATAATTATTTACGAGTCTACTGTATATCCTGGGGCTACTGAAGAAGTTTGTGTTCCTATATTAGAAAAACAATCTAAGCTTAAGTTTAATGAAGATTTCTTCTGTGGTTATTCACCCGAGCGAATTAATCCTGGAAGTAAGGAACATAAACTTACTAATATCAAAAAAGTCACGTCTGGGTCTACTGAAGAAATTGCTATAGTAGTGGATGAGCTTTATCAGCAAATCATAACTGCAGGAACTCACAAAGCAAGCAGTATAAAAGTTGCAGAAGCTGCAAAAGTTATTGAGAATACTCAGCGGGACATAAATATCGCACTAATTAACGAACTTTCACAGATATTTAACAAGTTAGGTATTGACACAGAATCTGTTCTTGAGGCAGCTGCTACAAAGTGGAATTTTATTCCATTTTCCCCTGGCCTGGTTGGTGGCCATTGCATTGGTGTTGATCCATATTATCTAACGCACAAAGCGATGGAAGTTGGCTACAGTCCAGAAATTATCTTAGCTGGCCGCAAAATGAATGATAGCATGGGGGGGTATGTTGCCTCTCAGTTGACTGATCTAATGAATAGGAAAGAAATTGATATTGATGGCGCAAATATTTTAGTTATGGGCCTTACATTTAAAGAGAATTGCCCTGATCTACGTAACTCTCGTGTATTTGATGTGATTGAAAAGCTTGAAAGTTTTAATTGTAATATAGATGTATATGATCCTTGGGTAAATAAAAAAATAGCTAAGAATGAATATGATATTAACCCTATAGAGGAGCCTTTTAGTGGTAAATATGATGCAATAATTATAACGGTTGCCCATAATAAATTTAGGAAGTTATCTCTTGATGAAATTAAAGCATTTGCGAAGCCTTGTCATGTAATCTATGATTTAAAGTATTTGCTAAATGCTAATGCAGTAGATGGAAGATTGTAATTGAAAAATATAATTTGGAATAACTAATTTAAAACTTTTAATCATATTATAAAAAAATAAATGAGAATTGCAATTATCCCTGCTAGAGGAGGAAGTAAAAGAATACCAAAGAAAAATATTAAAGATTTTTTTGGTAAGCCAATGATTGTATGGTCAATTGAGGCTGCAAAATCTAGTAGTTGTTTTGATAGAATTATTGTTTCAACTGATGATGAAGAGATTGCAAGCGTAGCAAAAAAATATGGTGCAGAGGCACCCTTTATAAGGCCTGCAAGTTTATCTGATGACCATACAACAGTTGCGCCTGTTATAGATCATGCTATTAAGTCATTAGCTCAAAATGGTTGCGAGATAGATGAAGTATGTTGTATTTATGCAACTGCACCATTTATTAAGCCTTTTGATATAAAAACTGGATTAAATAAGTTGCAAAATCTAGACTGTGATTTTAGCTTTGCAGTTTGTAATTATGAGTTTCCAATTCAAAGAGCTTTTAGTATCTTAGGTGAAGTAGGAGTTAACATGTATCAGCCTGAAGATTTTAATACAAGATCTCAAGACCTTGAGGATGCATATCATGATGCAGGCCAATTCTACTGGGGATATTCAAGCTCCTGGGCAAAAGACATTAAAATGTTTTCTAATAGATCTGCACCGATTATTTTGCCACGTTATCGTGTACAGGATATTGATACTATTGAAGACTGGACAAGAGCAGAGTTATTGTTTAAAACAATGAAAGATTCAAATTCATAATAAAAATATTTATTTTATAATGTCAGATAAATACGGAAAATCTTTACAAGAGCTTTTAATACATAAAAAATCTTTTTTCGACTCAAATGATGACTTGTTAAAAAGTTTAACAAGTATCAATGATATTTATATAAAACAACCAAGAAGAAATAATTGTAAAAATTGTAACTTCAAGTTACAAGGAGTGTCCTTTATAAAGCAGAATGTAAAATATATAATCTGTCAAAAGTGTGAGCATCTTAATGGTTTTAATGAAGATACTGATGAATTTTGCTCAGCACTATATACTGAAGATGATGGACAGAAATATGCTGATAACTACAGTGTTCAAAATACTGAAGAATATACAAAAAGAGTCTCTGATATTTATTTGCCAAAAGCAGAATATTTAAAAAAATCATTATCAACTATTGAAAAAAATACTGAATTACTAAGATATGTTGATTTCGGTGCAGGATCAGGATACTTCCTCTCTGCAATGAGAGAAGTTGGGTTTATTAATTCAAATGGATATGAGGTCTCAAAAAGTCAGGCAAATATTGGCAACTTAATGTTAAGCGATAAACTAATAAATATTCATTCTAAAGAAGATACTTTAAATATAATAAATTCACTAGAAACAGATGTGATTTCAATGATTGGTGTTTTAGAGCATTTGCAAAACCCAAGAGAGGTTCTTTCAGCCCTTAAAAAAAATAAAAATATACGTTACTTATTTTTATCAGTCCCTACATTTAGCCCCTCTGTTTTCTTAGAGGCTGTATTTCCAGAATCTATGCATAGGCAGCTTTCTGCAGGACATACCCATTTATATACTGAAAATTCAATAGAATTTATGATAAATGAGTTTAATTTAAATAAGATTTCTGCATGGTGGTTTGGTACCGATATGATGGACTTATATAGGCTTGTGTACACAACTCTTGATAGAAATAATGATACAAAAGAAATTGCTGAAAATTGGGGTAAGTTTTTTATTCCTTTGATGGACTCGATGCAGCTAGAAATAGATAAAAAACATCTCTCTTCAGAGGTTCATATGTTGCTTGAATTTCCCAACTCTTAAATGCAAATTCTTATTACAGGTAGTGGCGGATTGTTATCACCTTACTTAGAAAGTTGTGCTAAGAAATATGGGGATGTTATAACTTCATCACGGAATACTGGGAACTATCACTGCGACCTTTCTAACCTTAATAAAGTCAAAGAATTGATTAGTTCTGTTAATCCAGATTGGGTAATTCATTTGGCAGGTTATACTGATGTCGATGGTTGTCAAAAAAATCCAGATAGAGCAAAAAAATCTAATTGTGACTCTACTCTAAATATTGCTAATTCTTTAGATTCTAGGTCTTCACTTGCAATTATATCTACTGACCAAGTTTATCCAGATTCCTCTGGACCTCACTTGGAAAAAAATATTGGTCCTATAAATATCTATGGATCAACTAAGCTAGATGGTGAGAAAGCAATAGAAGAGCATAATAGAACTGTAATCTTACGTACAAATTTTTTTGGTAAATCATTAACACCAAATAGAAAAAGCTTTGATGATTTTGTTAAAGATAAAGTTGAAACAAAGTCAGAATTATTTTTATTTTCTGATCTTTTGTTTTCCCCACTCCATATGAGCACTTTATCTCATTATGTTATGTTGGTTTTATATAAGCGTATTTTTGGTATTTATAATTTGGGGTCACGAAATGGTTTTTCAAAATCTAAATTTGGAATTGAAGTTTTGAAAGCTGCTAATCTATCTACTGAAAATATAAAAATTATGAATTCTGACAATTTATTAAATAGGGTTAATAGGTCTAAAGATTTAAGATTAGATGTTGAGAGAGTAGAAAAAAAACTTGGAATAAGAATGCCAACTTTAATTCAGGAGATTAAAAAATTATGAGTCCAATTATTAATATATGCAATACAAATATTGGGTTGGAATATCCTACTTATTTTATTGCTGATGTTGCTGCTAATCATGATGGTGATTTAGAAAGAGCTAAAGATTTAATATATATGTGCGCTGAATCTGGAGCAGATGCTGCTAAATTTCAAAACTTTCAGGCAAGCACAATTGTTTCTGACTATGGGTTTAAAAATATGAAAGTTAATAGCCATCAATCTACGTGGTCTAAAAGTGTTTTTGATGTATATAAAGATGCATCAATTCCATTGGAATGGTCGTCTATTTTGAAAGAAGTTTGTGATAATGTGGGTATTCATTATATGACTTCTCCATATGATTTAGATTATATAAATAAATTATCTCAATATGTTTGTGCATGGAAGCTTGGATCAGGTGATATTACCTGGCATGAGATGATAGATAAAATGTCTAAGGATGATAAGCCATTAATTATTGCTACTGGGGCATCAGATATAGAAGAAGTTTCTATGGCTGTTAATTTAGCAAGTAAAAACTCAGAAGATATCATTTTAATGCAATGCAATACAAATTACACTGCTTCTATAGAAAATTTTAAGTATATCTCTTTAAATGTAATCAAAAAATATATACAGAAATTCCCTAATTTAGTTATTGGGTTGTCAGATCATACTCATGGACACACTACGGTTCTTGGTGCAGTTACTTTAGGTGCTAGAGTAATTGAAAAACATTTCACTGATGACTGTAATAGATCAGGACCAGATCATAAATTTTCTATGGATCCTGAATCATGGAAAGATATGGTTTATGCAACTAGAGAGCTTGAATCAGCGTTAGGTGAAACAGAAAAAAAAGTGATGGATAATGAGAAAGAATCCATAATAGTTCAGCGCCGCTCTCTAAGAGCAAATAAAAGTATGAAAGTTGGAGATGTGATAAAAAGAGATTATGTTAATGAGCTTAGACCTTGTCCTAAAGAGGGGCTACCTCCATACAAAATTAACACTATTTTAGGAAAGACTCTCAGAAATGATATTAACAAAGGCGCATGCATAACTGAAGATGATATTAAAAAATAATGTTGGAATAATAATTCCAGCTTACAATGAAAGTAACTCTATTAGTAGAGTTATATCAGAGTCTTTAAATTATGGAAAAGTAATTGTTATCAATGACGGGTCAACTGATAAAACACAGAGTATTTCTGAGTCTAGTGGAGCAATTGTTGTCTCCCATCAAGTTAATAAGGGCTATGACCAGTCAATTTTGACTGGGATTAATAAGGCATTGAAAATGGGTTTAGAATACGCTATAACAATTGATGCAGATGGACAGCATAATAGTGAAGACTTGAGTTTGATTGTAAAAATGTTTGATAAAGATAATTATGATATGGTTATTGGCATTAGAAAAAAACCAGCAAGGTTCGCTGAATTTTTATTTAATAGATATATAAAATTAAAATACAATGTAAATGATATTTTATGTGGTCTAAAGGGATATAAGCTTGAAAAAATTAACAATATAAATTTTAATAAAGTTGCTGAAAATTCTGTTGGGACTGAAATTCCACTTTTATTTTTAAGAAGTAAGAGTATGGTTGGTGAGTTCCCAATAGAAATTAATATGCGTATTGGAGAATCAAAATACGGAACTCTAATAAAGGCTAACTTAAGTATAATTTTGGCACTAATTAAAATAATTAGTCTTGATTTTATCAGATTACTAGTAAGGTAAAAATTTCCAGAATTAATGTAATGATTTATGCTAATTAATGTAGATTTTTATGCAAAAAAATGATGTTGTTATAAGTAATTGTTGCAGAAAAAACTTTGCCAACACGATTATTGATGATGTTTAAGCAAACTATAAAAAGAGGTAATTAATGAAATCAATTGTCACAGGAGGTGCTGGTTTTATTGGCAGTCATTTGGCTGATTTTTTAATAGATTCAGGCCATGAAGTTCTTGTAGTTGATAATCTTAGTATTGGTAGACTTGAAAATATCAAACACTTATTGGAGTATTCTAAATTTACCTTCCTTCAAGCTGATATTACTGAATTTAATGCAATTGAAATTGTATTTAAGGATGCTGATTGGGTTTTTCATTTAGCTGCAATGGCTGATATTGTTCCTTCTATTGAAAATCCAACTGAGTATTATAAATCTAATGTTAATGGCACTTTTAACGTCTTACAAGCATGCAGAAAATATGATGTCAAAAAAATAATTTATACTGCATCTTCTTCATGTTATGGTATTCCTGATGAATATCCAACACAAGAATCAGCAGAAATTCGACCTCAATATCCCTATGCTTTAACAAAAAATATGGGTGAGCAGCTCGTTATGCACTGGTGCCAACTTTATAATCTTCCTGCAATATCTTTACGCTTTTTTAATGTTTATGGTCCTAGAGCAAGAACTTCTGGAACTTATGGTGCAGTTTTTGGTGTTTTTTTAGCCCAGAAAATTGCTAATAAGCCATTTACAGTTGTTGGTGATGGGAATCAAACGAGAGACTTTACTTTTGTATCTGATATTGTTAATGCCATTATTTCCGCTGCCTCTAGTAGTGTTAGTGGAGAAATTATAAATATTGGATCAAGCGATACATATAGCATAAATAGGCTTGTAGAGCTTTTAGGAGGTGATATAACATACATTCCAAAGCGGCCTGGAGAGCCAGATTGTACATGGGCTGATATCTCAAAAGCAACTAGCTTACTTGACTGGAAGCCCTTAGTAAGTTTAGAGGATGGTGTTAAAGTTTTATTGAGTAATTTAGAATATTGGAGAGATGCGCCCTTATGGGATAAAAAATCCATAGAAAAAGCTACAGAAAAATGGTTTGAATACTTAGATAAATGAATAAAAAAATAAGAAATATAAAAGAGTTATCCTTGATTATTAGTGAACTTAAATCTCAGGGAAAAAAAATTGTTCATTGTCATGGTGTTTTTGACCTTCTTCATATTGGACATATTAAACATTTTGAAGAGGCCAAAAGTCTTGGAGATATTCTTGTAGTATCTATAACGCCAGATGAGTTTGTAAATAAGGGGCCTGGACGACCAGCATTTACAACTAAGCTGCGATTACATGCATTAGCTTCATTAGAAGCTGTTGACTATGTAATTACAAATAAATGGCCAACGGCCATTGAAATTATTAAAGAACTTAGGCCAAACATATATTGTAAAGGCCCTGATTATAAGGATCCTAAGGATGACATTACAGGGAAAATAAGTGAGGAAGAAGATGCAGTTAATTCTGTTGGAGGCCAAATTGCATATACTGATGATGTGACTTTTAGTTCAAGTAATTTGTTAAATAAATTTGGTGATATACATTCAAATGAGCAAGAAACTTTTATTAAGGGTATTGCAGATAGCTATACCTTTGAAGAAATTAAGTTAAAGATTGAAGAATTAAAAAAACTTAAGATCCTAATAATTGGTGAAACAATTATTGATCAATATGTTTTTTGTGAAGCTCTAGGTAAATCTGGTAAAGAGCCTGTTTTAGTTTTACGAGATTTAGAGTCTGAAGAGTATTTGGGTGGTTCAATTGCTACAGCAAGACATTTAAGTGAGTTTTGTGATAATGTTTCAGTTCTAAGTTTTTTGGGTGAAAAGGATGAGCATCGATCATTTATTGAAAATAATGTTGAAACAAACATTGACTTAAATTTTTTAATAAAAAGTAACTCACCAACAATTATTAAAAGAAGGTTTGTTGACAGTGTTGATAGAAAAAAAATATTAGGTGTTTATTCAATTAATGATGACTCACTCTCAAAATCAGAAGAAAATGAATTTTTAGATTCGATTGATAAGCTTGCTAAAGAAAATGACTTAATAATTGTCTCTGATTATGGCCATGGAATTATATCGTCTAAGGTTGCAAATCATATTTCTAGTATGAATAAATTTATTAGTTTAAATGCTCAGATCAATGCTGCAAATATTGGAACTCATAATATTAGAAAGTATAATGAAATCGATTGTCTCATTATTAATGCCAATGAGCTTCGCCATGAGATGCGTCAAAGAGAAGGTAATATCGAGGATTTGGCTGCTAAACTTAAAGATTCAATAAGTGCAAAATATATGTCAGTAACAAAAGGTAAGCATGGTGCATTTTTATTAGGCGATAAAAAAGAACCGACAATTTGTCCTGCATTTGCTAATGAAGTAGTCGATAAGATTGGCTCTGGAGACGCATTACTAGCTTTGCTATCAGTCTGTTTATTTAATGGTGTAGAAGAAGATTTATCACTTTTAATTGCATCAATTGCAGCAGCTCAATCTGTAGAATCCATTGGTAATAGTTCTCCTATTAACAAAGTTAAACTTTTAAAAACAATTTCTCATTTTCTAAAATAATGCTATGACTGATTATGATTTTATAAAAACTTATCTTGAAGATCTATCTTTAAAGTTAAAGCCAAATAAAGAAATAATTCAAAAATTAATTTTGGTTCGAGATCTTCTATTAGAGACTAATAAAAAAAATAAAAAAATTTTAATTTTTGGCAATGGAGGTAGCTCTGCTATTTCAAGTCATTTTAGTGTTGATCTTACAAAAAATGCCAAACTTAGGTGTCTTAATTTTAGTGATGCTGATCACATAACTTGTTTTGCAAATGATTATGGTTTTGAACATTGGGTTGAAAAAACAATAGATTTTTATGGTGATGATGGAGACTTACTAATTGTTATATCGTCTAGTGGTAGTTCTGAAAATATGATTAATGGAGTCAAAGCTGCTCGTAAAGGGAATTTTAGCTCAGTAGTTACTTTCTCAGGTTTTTCTAAAAACAATTCTCTTAATAAATTAGGTGACGTTAATCTTTGGGTGGATAGTAATGCATATAACTTTATAGAAAATATTCATCAGATTTGGCTTTTAGCAATTGTAGATTTAGTTATTGGAAAAAGGGAATATTCTGCTTAATTAATTTAATAATATAGGAAATAGTTTATGAAAAAAGTTTTTATTACTGGTGGTGCAGGCTATGTTGGTGCTGTTATGGTTCCTCATTTACTTAATCAGGGTTAT
>Ga0257115_1002470_pt1 | contig 11018 bp, 9 predicted proteins | sample SI112_100mmetaG_FD_194465 | JGI IMG/M metagenome (GOLD analysis project Ga0257115, IMG submission 194465) | Marine microbial communities from Saanich Inlet, British Columbia, Canada - SI112_100m | ecosystem: Environmental > Aquatic > Marine > Inlet | place: Canada: British Columbia | collected...
ATCTGAAAAGACAACTATTTCAAGGAAAGTATTAAGTAGGACAGAAAGAGTTGATGGACATAATTGGAGATTTATAGTCCTTGATGAACTTCTGGATAGATTAAAAAGTTTCAGATTTTGAATAATACAGGCTGAAGAAAGTAATGGACATGCAGTTTATGGGGATAATGATCCAGTCATAATTCGTTTTTGTGCAAGAAAAGTTCAGAAATATTAGGTATTGAATTTTATAAGGATTTAGCAATTAAACGCGTAATCATATTTGGGGTAGGTTACTACGGACGTGCAATTTTTAGAAAGTTGCAAAGGAATCCGAATAAGTACACTATTGTTTGTTTTATTGATAATGATGCTGAAAAGGATGGAGGTGAATTTGCTAAAATACCGATCCTTTCTCCAAAGAAATTGAAAAAAATTGATTTTGATAAAGTGCTGATAGCAGGTCGATCAATACAGAGTCAAATAGAACAGCTTGAGAATCAGCTGCAGATTCCAAAATCGAAAATTAGAGTTCTAAAGAAATCTGAGGTTGCAATCTCAGGCACTGACAGCCTTAGCAGGGAAAAATCAACGCTTCAAATGGTTGAAATTGTATTAAAAATATTTACTAGCAATAGGATCGACTATTGGCTTGATTATTCTTCACTACTAGCCTTGTATCGAAAAGGAAAACTTTCAGATTATTCCGATGTTGATATTTCGTTAATATCTTATAATGCCGCTAATATTCTATGGAAAGAATTGTCATCTTTGAATATTCCAGGCATAGAGATTCGCAAAGGTTACGATAAAGATAGGAGTTTGCATAAGATAAGTAAAATAAAGATTAGCTCTGTAGTTAATATCGAGAAAGAGGAGCCTGCGCTTATTGATATTGCTGTTAAATCTCGGGAAAATGATTCATATGTTAACGATATAAATGGAATACCAACTTATACACCGGTTAAATATTTAAGTGGTTTCACCATTAAGGGTTATCATAATCTTGAATTGAGAATGCCTTTGCACGTGGAAGACTATCTTGAATTTGTTTATGGAAAAGATTGGAAAATTCCTGCAGAATATTGGCATGAAGATTCATATGGAAATTTAATAAAATAAATATACTATATGTAATATTAGGCTGAAGTCTTTTTATTGATAGAATTTTGACTCAAGGATTTTAATTTACATATAGCAAAGCCAATATTTTGAAATATTTGTTCTGAGCATTTAATTATCATTACTTACATTTGCTTTAGTTTATAGATTTTATAGGAGAGATGCGTTGGGAAAGATTGTTTTTATAGGTGGCAGCCAAGATCATGTTCCTTTTATTGAAGCGGCCATCAAGATGGGATATAGTACAGTTGTTTTTGATAGAGATGAGAATTGTAATGGAGCCAAAATAGCAGATACTTTTTTTAAAATTAGCACTCATGATAGTAAGCAAATTATTTCAAAATGTAAAGCCCTAAACAAAACAAATAAAATATGTGGCACAATGACATACAGTTCTGCTGCTGAATCATTATTTGCAACGGCAAATGTATGTAGATTACTTAAACTGCCGTCTTTTACATTGAAATCTATTGAGTTAGCAACCGATAAAATCTTAATGAAGGAAAGTTTTATAAAGTTCCGCGTTCCCACCCCTGGGTGGACTTCAACAAATACTTTACAAGAAGCGATTAATTATTTTAAGAAATCTGGCAGTATGCCATTAATCATGAAGCCTTCAGCTGGAGGGCAAGGTTCGATTGGTGTGGCATTGGTAAAACAAGTTTCTGATATAGTGGATCAATACCAAAATAGTAGCTTAAGTTCTAATGACTCAAAAGTCATTCTAGAAAGGTATTACCAAGGGCAAGAATTCAGTATAGATGGCATTATGGTGGGAGACATGCCAATTGTACTTGCAGTCTCAGAAAAGCACAGTCTGGGAGGTGATTTTAATTTTATTATGTCTGGATTCTCAATCATTAATGCCGATGAAAAAAAACAATATAAAGAAGACTGGATTAAAATTATTAAAGAAACCGCGCTGCAAGCTGTAAATGCAATGGGTATAACGAATTCATTCTTTAGTGTCGATATTGTTGATACTAAAAAGGGTTTCATGGTTCTAGAGTGTGGAGTATTACTTGATTGTAAGATAGACCGATTACTAAAATATGTGGATATTGATGTTTATAAAATGATGATAAATTTAATAATTGGTGATGATAAGAATTTAGAAATACCAAGTTCAATAAAAAGTGCATGTTTGTCTTTCCTTTTTGTTGAAAAGGAGGGGTTATTTAAAATTAATAATCTATTCGAAAAAAAATATGATGGAAAAATTGAATGGGAAAAACATAATGGTGAATATGTGAGATTGCCGCGATCTATTGCCGATGCCGTTGGCTGGCTTATTAATCATTGTGATCATGTAACATCTAAAGACAAGCCTTTAAATCTATTTTCTGTAGAATGAATACTTATAGTAAAACAGTGATGATGATTGGAGGCGGTCTTCAAGAAGTCAAGGCAGTAAAAATTGCCCAAGAAGCTGGTTATAAAGTCCTTGCTACAGACCGTAATGCAAATGCACCATGTTTTGTATATGCTGATTATGTCGCGGTAATTGATGGTAGAGATGTTGAAAACTTAATTGCGTATGTATTAATTAATCAAGAAGAATTAAATATAACTGGAGTATTCACACTCACAGAGTTGGTGACGAGTGTTGCTGCGGTTTCTAGTGCTACTGGCTTACCAGGTGTTTCGCTATTGAGTGCCGTGGCATGTCAAAACAAACAATTATGTAAAAAAATATGGAGTGATAACGATATACCGACGCCAAAGGGAGGGGTTGTTACTACACTGAATGATGCTCAGATTTTATTTAATGAGTTAGGTCAGAGAGTTTTTGTTAAGCCAATAATTGGTTTTGGAGGAATAAGTTCTAGAAAAATAACATCTCAAAATGATTTGAACAAACTCTTCATTGACAATGATCAAAAAATGATAATGGAAGAATTGCTTGAAGGCTCTATGCACGATGTCAATGGCCTTATAGATAATCATGGAAACTTTCACCCAATGGGCGTTGTTGACAGGTTCTTTTTAGATGACTTTCCTGTTGAGCAAAAAATTAGCACTCCATCATCTTTAAATTATAATGAGCAGGCTATGCTTTATAAATTATTAGAAAGGGCTGTCAAAGTATTGGATATAAACTGGGGGCCAGTAAAAGGCGATGCAGTTTTTATTGATGGAGAATTTAAAATGTTAGAGGTTGCACCTAGACTCCATGGGCCAAAAAGTTCGATTTGTTACCATTTTCTGGATTTAATTGTTTAGAGTTAGCCTTAGATGTAATTAATGGCAGTGAATTAAAGATTAGAAATGAAATCAAACAAGATTTACAATGTGTCTGTGTTGCTTTATTGCCTGATCCAGGTGAGAAGTTTAATCTTTATAGTGCAAACAAAATTGCAACCAAAAAAGGTATTGAAGAGGTGTTAATTTTGAAAGATAATGAATCTGTTGTTTCAGAATATAGAAATGCTACTGATGTTCCAGCATATGTATTTGCAACTGGAAATGATTTAGAAGAGTGTAACAATAATTTAAAAAATATAAAATTGTTTAATTTAAATCGAAAATGAAAATCGATAATAGGGGATTATTTTGAAACGGAGAGTGGAGGTTATTTTTTCGATCAGACCATATTAATTATTTTACAAATAAAACATTATCTAGAATGTTAAGCAACAACAAATGCTTTAAATGTACTGTCTTTTCGAAGATGAGTTTGTTTTCCTTTACACTGGGGGTTTGAAATCAATTGTCTAGAATAGTAACTTTCTCAATTATTAAGTTGTCAATAATTGTGAAACAAACTATAAATTATGATTTATAAACAAGATTCTTAGTTTTTCATGGTTCGAAGGAAAAAAAACAACAGTTATTGCTAGAAAAGTTTGATTTTCAAAATAGGTTAAAAAAATAAAGTCTCGCAGATGCTCCTATAAAGATTATTGCAACTGGTAATAATTATGATGAATATAATTTAAGTTTTAAAAATAGTATCTTGTGGACTAATAATGAAAATGGCTAGAAGTTTTTTGAAATGAAAAATAAGTAATATAGTTCTTGGCATACATCTAAATAGTATTAATTTACATGGGAGTAATGATAAATAAATGAGTACAAGTAATAATTGGGTAAGGAGAAAGGCGCTTGAAAGTATTTATTGTGCAAAATCTGGACATCCGGGTGGGGTGCTTTCGTCTATAGACATAATTGATTTTTTGTTTAGCCAAGAAATGAATTACAGTGTAGATAATTTTGAAAAGTTAGAGCGTGATCGTTTTATACTTTCGAAAGGGCATAGTGCGCCTGCACTTTATGCGGTTGCAGCTAAGGTAGGAATCATATCGGAAGATAGATTGAATGGGTTAAGGAAGATAAACCATGAACTACAAGCTCATACTCATCGTGTTGTTACCCCATGGGCAGAGGCGAGTACTGGCTCCTTAGGGCAGGGTTTTTCTTTTGCAATTGGTGAAGCTAAAGCTCTGAAAATGCAGTCAATTGATAATAGGGTGTACGTAATGCTTGGAGATGGTGAATTACAGGAGGGAGAGGTGTGGGAAGGTGCAATGTTCGCTGCTCATCATAAGCTAGATAATTTATGTGCTATTGTAGATTACAATAAAATGCAGAGTGATGATTTAAATGAGAATATTATGGGGCTTGAGCCGTTGGTAGACAAGTGGTCTTCATTTGGATGGAATGTATTAGAAATTGATGGACATAAATATGAAGATATGAAAGTAGCTTTTGATGCTGCGCGTAATACCATGAAACAGCCGACAATAGTTATTGCACATACCGTCAAGGGTAAGGGAGTGTCGTACATGGAGAACTCACCTACTTGGCATGGAAGTTTAAAATTGAACAATGAAGATTTTAAACAAGCATTATTGGAATTGGGCGCAACCAATACTGAAATTGGAGATATTATTAATGAGTAAGAAAGCAATATTAATTGCCAGTAGTGGAGATTCTTTAAGGGAGTCTTTTGGCAAAGAGTTAGTGTCATTGGCTAATGAGTATCCTAATGTTGTTGTATTAGATGCAGACATTGCTGGAGGAACAGGAATGCATCATTTCCGTGATAAATTTCCAGACAGGTTTATTCAGTGTGGTATTGCTGAGCAAAATATGATGGCAATGTCGGGAGGTATGGCAGCTATTGGATTAATCCCTATTGTAACGACATTCTCAGTATTTATGTTGAGGGCAATTGAACAAGTAAGACTCTCTATTGCTTACGCTGGTATGAATGTAAAAATTGTAGCTAGTCATCCAGGTTTAGATACAGGACCAGATGGAGCGTCGGCGCAATGTTTAGAGGATTTAGCGTGTTTTCGCTCTATTCCAAATATGGTAGTTGTTTCCCCTTGCGATCCTATAGAAATGCAGCAAGCTACTAAGGCTATATTAGATTATGTTGGCCCAGTGTATATACGAACTGGAAGGAGTGACACCAAAAGAATACTCGATAGTGAGTATAAGTTTAAAATCGGGAAGGGTAGGGTTATACATCATGGAGATGATGTAACTATAGTTGCTTGTGGAGTAGAGGTTTCCAGAGCATTGGAAGCTGCTGAATTTCTCAAGGATGAGGGAATATCGGCACGAGTTGTAAATATGTCAACAATAAAACCTATTGATATAGATTTACTTGAAAAGTGTGCAATTGAGACAGGTGCATTTGTAACTGCAGAGGATCATAATGTAATTGGCGGACTCGGTGGAGCGATTGCCGAGGCATTGGCTAAGGTAAGACCTTCACCAATAGAATTTATTGGTACACAAGATGTTTTTGGAGAGTCTGGAGAACCTGACGAGTTAGCAGAAAAGTATGAGCAAACGGCAGGATTTATTGCTAGCGCGGCAAGACGTGTAATTAAAAGAAAACTAGGTAATTAACTATGTCTAGATTAGCTTTTGTAACGGGTGGTAGTAGAGGTATAGGAAAGGGTGTTGTATACAGCCTTGCAAGAAATGGTTATAGGGTTGCATTTTCTTATAATTCAAGTTCAAGTTTAAGTGAATCTGAACATATAGTGAAGGAATTGTCACAACTTGGCGTTGAAGTTGTTGCTGTAAAAATGAGTATTGAGAGTAGATCTTCTGTAAGACATGCAATTACTAAAATAGTAGCAGAATTAGGTCAAATTGATATTTTAGTAAATAATGCTGGAATAGCACAGGAAAAGCCATTTATTACTATTACAGATGATGATTGGGACATAATGCAGGCAATTAATTTAAGGGGCCCATTTTCAATGGTGCAAGAGGTAATACCACATATGGCTAAGCATAAATGGGGTCGAATTATTAATATTTCTTCTATTGGGGGTCAGTGGGGAGGGTTCAATCAAGTGCATTATGCAGCTGCTAAAGCAGCATTGATCAATTTTACACAGTCAATTGCCAAAATTTATAGTCAGAATGGAGTTACATCTAATGCTATAGCTCCAGGACTAATAGCTACCGATATGTCTGAAGCAGAATTAAATACGGATTCCGGCAGGAAGAAAGTTGAGGGGATACCATCCAAAAGACTTGGTACAGTCGAAGATGTTGGGGCGGCCGTTGTTTATCTTGCAAGTGATGATGCAAGCTACGTTACAGGACAGACGATCAATTTAAACGGAGGAATGTTTTTTTCCACATAGAAAATATGAAAAAAAAAATTGTTATCGTTGGAGCTGGAATTGAACAATTGTATGCTTATGAGCTAGCCCAGAAAAATGGATATTATGTTATCGCAACAGATAACAACCCAAATGCACCATCTGTTAAATATGCAGATCATTTTATTTTAGCATCGACAAGAAACGCCCAGGAAACTCTACATTCAATAAAATCTTACTGTAAAGAATATGGTGATATTGATGGTGTTATGACAATTGCAAACGATGTCCCATATACAGTTGCATTTGTTGCAAATTATTTTAATTTAAAGGGGCATTCGGTGGATAGTGCTTTATTGGCGCATGATAAATTCTTAATGAAGAAGGCATTTAGAAGTAATGGCGTCCCATGTCCAGATTTCTGGAAAATATCAACTTTAGACGAGTTAAAAATATTAGTTAAACGTGAAAAGATTAATAGATTTGTAATAAAACCTGTAGATGGACGTGGTGCTCGTGGAGTGTTGCTATTAAATAAAGAAGATGATTTAGAATGGGCTTTTAAAGAGTCTTTAAGCTGGAGTGATGAAAAAATATTAATTGTAGAAAAGTTTATATCAGGAATGCAAATTTCATCAGAGTCTTACTTGTTAAGTGGCAAAGCACATACCCCCGCCTTATCCGAGAGAAATTACTCTAGGCTAGAGGAGTTTTCTCCTTATATTATTGAAGATGGAGGGACGATACCTGCCCCTATTGACGATAGCATGGAAAAAAAGATTGACAAATTAATCGAAGACGGGGCAAGATCAATAGGGGTTATTGAGGGAATTGTAAAGGGTGATATTGTTATTGATGAATACGGAGAGCCGCAAATAATTGAATTAGCTCTTCGTTTATCGGGAGGGTGGTTTGCAAGCAATCAAATTATTACAACTTCAGGAGTCGATTTAGTTGATTTGGTTATGAAACAGGCTCTTGGTATTCAAGTAACTAAAGAAATGCTTTCTCCTATAATTGATAAATCAACATCTGTAAGGTATTGGTTTCCAAAACCTGGAAAAATTAAATCTATAAAAGGAGAAGATAAAATTAAAAAATATCCAGGTTTAATTAAATATGGATTTTTTAGAAAGGCAGGTGATTATCAGCCAATTGTAAAAATGCATCCCGATAGATTTGGATATGTAATTGTTGAAGGTGGCGACAGGGATGAGTCTATTTCTAGAGTCAATAAAGTGCTTAATTTATTAAATATAGAGACTGATAATTATGAGGCTTAAGTTAGATGGTGATGGAATTTTTTCGGCTATCCAAAAAAATATAAAATAAAGGTTTAGACATGAGTTTATTTATAGCAGAAGTATCCAGTAATCACTCAAGGAGTATTGCTAGAGCATTAGATTTTATTGATACTGCTTCAAAAGTTGGTTGTGATGCGGTTAAGTTTCAATTATTCAAGATTGAAAAATTATTTGCGCCAGAAGTTTTAAAAAAATCGAAGCAACACAGAGACAGAAAGCAGTGGGAACTGCCCTTAGAATTCTTGCCGGTATTATCTGATCGTTGTAAGAAAAAAGGTGTTCAATTTAGTTGTACGCCGTTTTATCTTGATGCGGTTAAAGAGTTAGAGCCTTATGTTGATTTTTATAAAATAGCCTCTTATGAATTACTTTGGGATGAATTGCTTATCGCTTGCGCCCTCACTAGAAAACCTGTGATCATCTCAACCGGCATGGCTAATTTGGATGAGATAAAACATGCTGTGGAGGTTTTACGTAATAATAATTGTGAGCCGATAGTACTCCATTGCACATCCGCATACCCAACCCCCTATAAAGAGGCAAATTTATCCGCTATAGAAACTATCCGAAAGACAATTGGTTGTGAAGTTGGCTGGTCAGACCATACTGTTGACCCGGGAGTTGTTCATCGAGCAATACACAAATGGGATGCAAAGGTTATTGAATTCCATTTAGACCTAGAAGGAAAAGGTGAAGAGTTTGAGTCAGGACATTGTTGGCTACCAGATCAAATAGGATCAGTAATCAAACAAGTTCGACATGCTAAAGATGCTGATGGTGATGGCATTAAGCAACCAGTACCATCTGAAATATCTGATCGCTTGTGGCGCACAGATCCAACAGACGGCTTAAGACCACTTAAATCTACTCGTAATTCTTTCTCATCTTAATTATATTAAAGAATGCATAGCGCCTTACTCGTATGTCATGTGAGTTCTGAAATAGGAATTGGTCATTTATCTAGATTATTGGCATTAGCAGGCACACTAAAAAAAGATAAAAATATTATTCCAGAATTCTTGATTTTTGGTGACTTTATTAAAAAAGATGAGCTAGCAAATTTTACTGTCCATGCTTTTTCACTTACAGATGACTTTGTTGCTTCGATTGAAAATATTTTAGAGATGAATAATTTTGATGCATTAATATTTGATCTTTACCCAAGACACAATGTTGATAATCTTGGCGAATTATTTATACAACTGAAGCGGCGTAATATTTGTCTCATTAGTATCGACTCTTTAATTGAGCATTGCAATATCTTAGATCTTGTCTGGATTCCATCATTTAATTTTGATTGTAACAAATATATTGACTGTACCAGTGTATTAAAGTCAGGTTGGGATAGTTTCCTGATTCAGAAACGACTCCAGAATAAGGACTGGACTCCTGGATCCAAAGTGTTAATCTTAACTGGTGGGGGCGATGTCTCAAAATTAGGGAGAGTCCTTCCTGCTCAATTAGATGAATTATTAGATAAAAATACTGAAATACACTGGGTTAGAGGGCCATTTTCAAGCGAGCCTAATTTACCAAAAAAGTGCCGATTAGATTGGGTTATTCACAATGCGCCTGAGCAGTTAGATGAGCTAATAGTGCAAAGTGATTATGTAATGACAGTGTTTGGCATATCATTTTTTGAAGTATTACAATACGGAGTTCCTACAGTTGTTTTTTCACCTTATGGAGATAAAGACAATGACGAGTTGGACGCTTTATCAAAAGAGGGCGTTGCCATTGTTGTGAATGGTTCTGAACATCCTATTGAAAGCCTTATTGAACTCATGAAGAATGACAAGATTGCGAAAGAATACTCTATGAATGCATTAAAGAAAATGTCAATTAATGGTGCAAATAAACTTTCTAAAGAAATTTTTTCTTTAATAAAGCCCAAATGAAACCAAAAGGATATTTAGTTTTTCATCTTAATATAGCTTTTTCATCTATTGAAGAAGAAGCATGGATGGATGTTATTCAAACTTGCTACCACCCATTGTTAGATTTGATTGAAAAAACTAGAATTCCGATTGGAATAGAATTAACAGGTTGGACCTTAAAACAGATTGAAAGAATTGATATTGCTTGGATTAAACGATTTAAATCACTATTGAATTCAGGGAGTTGTGAACTCATTGGTAGTGGTTATTGTCAAATAATTGGCCCGTTAGTTCCATATAAAGTAAACGAATGGAATCAGAAATTAGGTATAGATGCTTATAAAAAAATTCTTGATTGTAGACCGAAAATTGTTCTGGTAAATGAAATGGTATTCTCAAGTAGCCTGGTAGATTTGTATAGCCAATTTGATTACAAAGGGTTTATTATGGACCGTGATAATATCAAATTAGCATTACATTCTAGCAATTCAACATCTAATAAAATACCAACCCATGCAAAAGGGGATAATGGTGCTGTAATTCCTGTTTTATGGTCTGATTCAATTCTATTTCAAAAGGTGCAACATTTTGCACATGGCGATATATCAATTAATGATTATTTGGGCTATCTTGAGAATCGTATTGATGATGGTGAACTGACCCTCCCTATTTATTGCAATGATGCTGAAGTTTTTGATTATCGCCCAGGTCGGTTTAGCGAGGAGCGACCAACACACCATGAGGGTGAGTGGAATAGGATTGAGAGGCTTCTTAAGTCTATCTCCTCTAAAACAGAAATTGAGTTTGTTTCGCCAACAGAAGCGTTAGAAATTAGTAATAAAGAAAAAGATAAGTTTGTGTCAAAACTTGTCAATGCGGCTTACCCTATACCCGTAAAAAAACAGGGAAAATACAACATTGCAAGATGGGCGGTTACAGGAAGAGATGATCTCTGGCTTAATACGATGTGTCATCGTATTGAAAAACATCTGACCAAATCTAAAAATGATAATCATAATGATTGGCGAGAGTTGTGTGAATTATGGTCAAGTGATTTACGCACACACATTACTGATAAAAGATGGGATAAAGCAAAGAAAAAGCTGAATGTACTATTAAATCAACAAGGTATTGATAGTGTTTTTGGTAATGTCCCTCAGGAG
>Ga0257115_1002487_pt1 | contig 10959 bp, 2 predicted proteins | sample SI112_100mmetaG_FD_194465 | JGI IMG/M metagenome (GOLD analysis project Ga0257115, IMG submission 194465) | Marine microbial communities from Saanich Inlet, British Columbia, Canada - SI112_100m | ecosystem: Environmental > Aquatic > Marine > Inlet | place: Canada: British Columbia | collected...
GGGTTCAGTAAAGATAACACAATGAAAGCTGCTATGAATATGGGTGGAAACTTACTGTCAAACGCATTAATATCAAACGAATTACCAGCCGAACAGCAAGCGCAGATTAACGCCGCTCAGGCTGTGGTTGACCGCTTAGAGGCACAGGGCGCAGAGGTTGATGAATTAAAGTTAGCCGCCGCTAAGCTAGCCCTACGTGATGCTAACAACATCAGCATCGAGTGGTTAAGACAGCAGAAATACGCACAGGCTAAGAACAGAGGTTCACGACAAACACGAGATGCAGTACGTATTGCAAGCGCTAAAGGCTACAACCAAGCTGGTATGCCAAACGTATACCGTAGAGGCGGGTTAGAGACCGAGAAGGCTGCATCAACAGCAGGCGAGCAAGCAGCCTTAGGTGCATACGATACTAGAGGTAAGTTATTTGCTCAAGCGAACTCAATGTTCCCAACCTCTACCGGAACCACCGGTTATAGGACAAGTATGCAGAGCATATGGGACGCTGATGCGAAGCGTAAAGAAGAAGAACGCAAAGCATATGGCAATGTATGGGCAGGCCTAACCGGTCAAGGCATAAGTTAAATTCATAGGAGATACAAATGGGATTATCACTAGGATTTCAACAGGGTGTAGCTGACGGGAGAGCCCGCAATATCTCTGACTTTGAGAACAAGAGGAAATGGCAAGCTGAGGATGAGAGTGCTAACTACTTACGTTACTTACGCCAGCTTGAGGTAGGTAAGCTACAACGCGAAGAGCAATCACGTCAAATGCGCCAGCAACAATCACAGGATTTATCATATCAACCAGTTGATTCTATGTCCGGCATTATGCCAGTTGGTGACTCATATGAGTATGAGAGAGACCCGGAGTTACTTGATATTGACCGACAGTTTAATAGGGAACTAAGACCTGATAATTTGGCTACTACGCCTAGAGCTACACTCGCAGCTAACAACCCTATAAAGATTGCAGAGGCTGAGAAACTAGCAGAGTTTAGGCGCCTAGCTAAGGGTGACTTAGATTTTATGGGTGTAAATTTAGGAGAGTTAAGCTCCTTACCTGCGATAGAACCTGGGGAAGGCACGGGCGACCTTGGCCGTATAGGATTAACTAAAACAACCCTTAACAAAGGATTATCCGATATAGGTAAGCGCCTTAGTTCGCGCCGTATAGCTGAGCCAGGACTATTTGAGTATCAATCCAAGGAGGATAAAACTAATAGTGCTCGTAATAATAAACTGATTAATACTGCAGCATCTTGGTATACCTCAGCAGAAGCTAAACAATATTTTAGCCATTTTCCGGGGCTCTACCCACAGGCGCAGAAAGCTCCGTATGAGTTCTACACGCTATTTAAAAATAGTCAGGGTGAGTCAGCAGTAGCTCCCGGTATTACTAGCGGCGACTTTGATTTTGCTGAGATAAGCGGCGACTTTGATTTTGCTGGGGTATCTAATGAGGGCTCCGTGCAGCCTGTCCCAGAGACAGTAGTCCAGCCGTTTACTCCAGTGGCTGCTACGGATAGTGGAAACATTATTAAGGACAACAAAGGTAGAGTGCGGACAGTAGCGGACGGAACATCAACGGGCGGTACTCCCACTATAACAGTAGACGGTACTCCCACTATAACAGTAGACGGTACTCCCACTACAACAGTAGACGGTACTCCCACTACAACAGTAGACGGTACTCCCACTGAGCAACCCTGGTCTCCGACTGCAACTCCACCCGCAATGCCTATACAAGATACTACAGAGATAGGCCCTGGGTATGAAGCTCAAACGTTAATGACTGAGAGAGATAAGCTTTCTCGCCTTGCTAATATCTACCGACAGTCAGGCCAGATGGATAAGTTTGATGAGTTAACAACGCAGGCTAATGCTAAGAACCTAGAATCCCTTGTGTCTATAGGATTTGAGGGGCTACAAGACCTGTCCAATAGAAACAATGGCGGTAAGTTAGCGGGTGTGCTATCACAGATGACGGGGAGCCAGATTCAAATACAACCAATGGATGACGGCACTTGGGATATTTACTTTAATGGTAACCTAGCACAATCATCTACAACTGCAGAGCTAACAGACTATGCTAAGACAGTCTTCAATAGTGCGTACAGAGCATCACAGGCTGCACGATTAGCGAAGTTCCAAGAGTATGAGTTCGAGAAACGCATAGATGCTAAGTATGGTATCCAATCTAAGAACGCTGAGATTATGAGCCAGATGATGAAAGATATAGCGACGGCTAATAACCAAGGTGACCTTGATAAGTCATTAGAAATATTTAAAAACTCACTTCCAACTGACCCTACAGCAGATGGCAATGGCAACTTGTGGTCGCGCAGTGGTAGTACCATAACAGGTATATTCCCTAGGGGGGTAATCGAACCAGGTATTGATGGTGAGGATGATAAGACTGTCTATACTAAGTCGTTCAATGTAAATCAGGATTCTAATATTATCCAAGGTATCTTAGCGAATGCGCTAGCAAAATAGGAGTTAGTTATGGCTAAAGCAGGATTGAGTGCATTCATGAGCCCAATGTTTGGCGCAATGGATACAGGGCTGAGCTCCACCCCGAACCCGTACATGCCTACGGACGTTTCTAAAACTATAACGGGCGTTGATAACCTAGGGCCAACGTCAGCAGACATAGCTGTTATGGGTGAGGCGGCACGTACTAAAGCTAACCAGTTCGACATGCCTGCTATGAACCGCCCAAGTTCAAACGTAGCATACAACCGTTCAACTAAAGAGATGTTTGTTAACGGTTTGTTATTCCCTGCCGAAGACCATCGTGCTGCACTTGCATCAGTGAACGAATTGACTAAGCCCCCGGTTAGCCCACCAGCTGGAGACTGGCGCCCTGTAGACCAGGGTGAGTACGAGTCATACATTAATAATATACAAGACCCAAGCCTCGGCAGGCTAGTAAGTAAGAACTGGGATGTAGGTGTTGACAACTTACAGCTACTCAGCGGTTACTTAATGCAGGCGCTAGGTGCTGTTGATACAGGGCAGGGTATTGTTGATAACAACCTTAGAGAATTATCCTATAACGAACCATATCAGCGCCTTGCAACTGACATAGAATCGGGTAGTCAGGCAGTGGATTGGTTTGTATCTAACGGAGCTCAGCTAGCACCAATGCTAGTTGAAACTGCTATCACCACATTGATTGGTGCAGGTATAGGTGGTGTAACCGGCGGAGGAAACCCTGTCAGTACAGCAGGTGGTGCGCTACTCGGTATGTTTGGTAAGGAAACAGTTAAGAAGGCACTCATTGTGGCTGCGAAGAAGCGTGCAGCAGGGCAGACTATTACAGCTGCTGAACATAAATTACTACGCGAGGCAACAAGTTTCACTATGGCTGCAGCCGCCAAGAGTCCGGTTGCATTTAGGAAAACGTTAGACAAAACAGTAGCAAACACATTATCGCAAGGCAAGCGACAAGCAACAGCAGGTGGTGCAACTATTGCTAACATGACAAACATGTATGGTATTGGTGTAGGCGATATCTATGGTGAGACGGGTAGTAGAACAGATGCATTCTTAGGTGCTGTACCTTATGCACTGCTAGAGATGATGCCCGAGTTTGCATTAGCTAAGCGCGTATTTGGTACATCCAAGACTGCTATTAAAGATATCGCAGGTAAGGGCGCTAAGGCTAGAGCCATTGGTAGTCGCGCAGGTACTGGCCTACTAGCAGGTGGTACTGCTGAGGGTTTAGTTGAAGCCTCACAAGAGGGTATCCTAATCGGGCTTAATGAAGACGTAGATATGAACAGTGAGGAAGGTGCTCATCGTTTGATTAACTCGTTCGCAGCTGGCTTCGGTATCGGTGGACCTATTGGTAGTGTCGCTAATATCCCAGGGCGGTTTGACCTAGCAGGTACTGACCAAGTTGACTTACTTAAACCAAAGGGTGTAGAGGCAGCTGATGTTACTACAGTAGGCGAGGCTGGACCGATGCCTATTGATACACCGCTGTATGATGTGCCAGAGGGCAACATCGGCGCTACAGCATCAGGGCAACAAGGTTTATTAGGTGTGTTTGGTCCGCAGATGACAGCCGCTGAAATTACAGATAAGATGGGTGTACCAGTTTCGACTGAGGGTGTACCTACACCAGAGCCTATGACTGTTGAGCAGGAGCAAGAGGCATTTGATTTACAGCGTGAGGAAGCATCGCAAGATGCAGCAAAGGATGACTTCAATGAGTTGCAACGCCAAGTGCGACAGATGCGTGCTGACCAGGAACGTGAGGAACGCAGAGAATCTGCGAAACAGGAGCAAGAGCAACAAGACTTAGACTCAGCATACGGCGCTGCAGTTAGTGGTGAGACTACAGAGGCGCAGAGACAAGTACAGCAAGACCTAGGGTTAGACGCTACTCCTACCCAGGACACTGAACAGCTAGAGTTCTTCGATGATGAAGACGGAGTAACTAAGAACGCCTTGACTAAAGGTGAGGAAGAATCCAGTTCGACTGGCACAGAGGATAGCACCAAGAAACAGAATGAGACCCTCGATAAAGCAATAGATGGGCTTATTGGTGACCCGCAACCTATTGACGACGCCACTGCTGGTGATGCTAAGACATGGAATAAAGCTAAGGGTAAAGGCGGTATCACCTGGGCTAACCTAAGTGATGCAGGTAAGAGCGCATGGATTCAAACACGGAAGACACTTAATAAAGACCTACGAAATACTGCAACATGGGAGCGTGTTGCTAAGCGCATTGAAAAGAACGCCGGAGCAAAACCAACTACTATTAAGAAGGGTGTGGCAACCCTTAAGAAAGGCGCAGCGAAGGTTAAGGTTGCAGCAAAAGCAACAGCAAAAGCAGCGGGTAAGAACTTAGGTACACCAATCACACCTATCGCGATTGAAGGTGAAGAGACAGAGAAACCTAAAGTCGCTAAGAAACCTAAGGCTAGTGAGAAACTTAAGGTCGCTAAGAAACCTAAGGTCGCTAAGAAACTTAAGGTCGTGAAGAAACTTAAGGTCGTGAAGAAACCTAAAGCTAGTGAGAAAGAACTCGCTGGTAACATGCTTAAGAAGAAGACATCACCAACCAAGGACACCCCAAATAAATTCCTAGACTTACCACCAGCAATGAAACTTAAGTCTAAGCGTAAGACTCAACTGAGTACAGCTGAGACATTACATGTGGGTACGAACAAATCTGTCAAGCTATCCTCGTTAACCCCCGAACAACTTAATGAACTAGAAGAGTTACGTGCTAACCGCGCTAGTGAATCAGACTTCGAGTCGTTCTTCCAGGAGTTAACTGCAACAGAAGTTGAGAAAGAAGTAGCCGCTAAGAAAGCTAATAAACTATTAGGTATAGCCACTCAACTAACTGCGAAAGAGCGTAGAGATGCGAAGACTAAGGCAGACAAAGTTACAACAACAACTCAAGGCCAAGCTAGAGATGCATGGGATGCACATGGTTTACCTATTAAGTGGGGTGAGCTTAACCATGTACGCCAGCTTGAGGTTAAGCGGTGGATGGATAGCCATAAGGGCAAGATATCTAAAGTCCAGGCGCTTAGGATTGCTCAAGCTGAAACAGATAGCAAGGGGGCATCTACAGTTAGGGAGATAATCACTACGCTGATGCAAGACATCGAGGGTGAGAAGAGCTCTAAGAAGCAGAAGTCTATGCTCACACACGTGATTAACAACTGGCTTCTCAACCTTAACCGTGTAGGTAAAGGCCACGTAACGTTCAAAGAAAACCGGGCTGTAGGTAAGTGGTTGAATGAAACAGAGTTTGGCCCTGCAACACGCACGTTTATAGACAACACAATAATTTCTAATCTACGAGATAATGAGCCGCGTCCTGCATCTTCTAAGGGGCAGACACACGCATACTTCAAGTACCTAACAAACCAAGGTCTGCTTGATGATGCACGTTTATCCGACATTGAATTTACAGGCGAGGCTATAGAAGCCCCTAAGGTAAAAGTAAAAGGTAAGGCAAAACCTAAAGCAGTAACAGGTCAGGATATAGTTAAAGAGTTACTCCGTGTTAATGCAGCTGGGTATCAGAACGTGAAGCAGGCTAAAGCAAAACTTGATAAGATGTTAGCTGATGTTAGCCAGAAGATTCTTGATACTACTGTGGTAGACCCCGAACGTGGTACTGTGCTTAGTGATTACATAATCGGTGGTAAGTTCAAAGCTGAGATGCTGGGTAGTAAAGTTCTTATTAAGACTGATGTACTGAGCAAAGACTCTCGCACTGATGTACAGGCTGCTATCGCTGCAGAGACTAAAATCATAGGTATGAACTCAGTTAGGTTGGGAGCATTCATAAAACAACTTCGCACTAAGACTAGGGCAGCTAAGAAGGAAGTAGGCATTACTCTCACCATGAGTGAGAACGAACGTGACGATATAATCGATAAAAACCCTGCACTCAAGGAAGACTTACGACAGTTAGATGTTGCGCGTAATGTACAGAACGACAAGGCACAGCGTAAGTCTGATGCCACCATTGGTAAGTATATGCGTGATGATGGTGAGACTATTAACAACCCTCTGTCACTCGGTAAGACTAAACTATTAGTTAAGAAGTGGATTAAGAAACTTAAGGTTAACCCTATAGTACGTGTGTTCAGAGACCAGGCTCATATGAAGCAGACTGCTCCGGAGTTATTCAAACGAGCAGTAGCAGCACGAGCTGACGAGTCCTTTGAAGATACCTCAGCGATGGGGTACTCATTTGGTAATAACATTATTATATTCAGCGATAGAGTCCCAACTGAGAAGGCACTGAAAGTTGTGTTAGCCCACGAGGTAATAGGACACAACGGATTACGAGCTTTATTATCCCCCGCTTCAATCAAAGTAATCCTCAGTAATATCTTAGAGTTTGATACCGTTGTGCGCGCAGAAGCTATACGCAGAGCAGACGTGTATGGCATAAGTAGACTAGAAGCCGTAGAAGAAATTATTGCTGACTCTGCTGCAGCGATTGATAATAATACACTGCTTAGATTGTGGGAAGCTATTAAGGGGGCGTTCAAAAAGATATTCAACCATGAGCCTCAACAGTGGGAAGCTAGATACTGGGTACATCACCTACGCAGGTATGCTAGAACAGGCAAATCATCCTTGGCTACACCTGAGGCTATACTAAAGAACATGGAGACCTTAGTGCAGGATGAGAACTCTGGGCGCTATGCAATGGCTGACACAGCATCGACTGCTTCCAACTGGTTACAGACTGCTGCACTCAACCAAGGTATGTCTAATTTCTGGGGGCGCCTTAAAGAACTAACTAATCCAGGTGAACTTAAAGACTATATAGATAGAACGGGCGGTATTAACAACGTGACTAATGATGTCATGGAGTTCCTCCAGACGATGGACCACACTGCTCTAAAATCCTTAGGGCTGCATGAACTCTACAAGATGTTTGAGAGCCAGGGTAAACAGTCGGGTGACTTAATGAATCGCTGGAACCGCATGATGTCTCGTGTATGGGAGCTAGAGGCCAGTGGTGGTTTAAGTCAAGTAGAATATAACCAAGTATCTGAACTATTAGCTATGGCATCACTATATAAGGGTGGCAACCTAGATAGCAACCTACTTAGAAAGTATGGTGATAAGAAACTATTTGTTATATCAGATGGCGTATGGGTTGAGAACACTGTAGTGACTGATGCTATGAAGCTAGAAGGTAGGGTAACGCTCGCACAGTTTAAGCAAGGGATTAAGATAAAAGTTAGTGAGACAGAGACTGACGGTGAGATTGAGGCTGAGTTCAGTAAAACGTTTAAGCCAGACTACCTAGCAGGACTAACTGAAGATAGTAAAGTCTGGAAAGCCTATAACGAAATCATGGATACCATGACGGACAAGGCTCTGGAGAAACTCAAAGGCCGCCTTGAATCTGCTGAAGAGGAGCAGGCGGGTGAGCTAAGTAAGTTACGCTTTATCGGCGTTGATAAGGACACACCAACCTTTAGTCGTGGGCAGATGGATACTATCAAAAAGATATATGACGTATACAAACGTATCCATTGGGAGAACCCGGACATAGACAAGACAACTGGGTTAAAGATACCTAGTAGAGAAAGCACAGAGAAGGCTGAGACTTTTCTAATACAGATAACACGGGCCTTCCACAACGACACTAAGCTACAAGACTGGCTAACTAAAAACCCAGATGAGGATTCATTTGAGTTCCTTAACGAACCTGGTGTCGCCGGTATTGTTAGAGAGTTGCAAGGGTTTAATGATTTAAAACTAGACCTTGATGCACATGTGTACCCTGTGCAGAACACTATCCGAGAGATATTCACAACAGATACACTGGTTAAGGATGCTACGCTAGGCGCTGCCCGTTCAATACTAGGCTCTTACGTACCACTGTGGCGTAAGGGTAAGTACCAAGTTATGATGAAAGCCTATGACTCTAAGGGTAACTCGGTGCAGCTGCATAAGTCTATCCACCTCCCATACTACCAAGGTGATAGCAAGACCAACATGGAAGGCATCATGAAGGAGCTGGATAGCAATGAGTTATTTGGTGGTAAGTCCTATAAGGTACTAAACTTTGAAGGGCATGAAGTTAATGTGACGCTCAAAGCTGAGCGAAGTGAAACTCGCCAGGCTCAACCAGCATCAACAGGTATTGATTACCATGCGGTGCTACTAACCATGAAACGTATCGGGCATACACTGTCGAACACCGAGCGTATTAAGCTCGTGAAAATTACAACCGCGGCATCTGACCGTAAGCGTAAAGGTTTGATGCGTGAGAATGTCGCTGGTTTCGACTGGGATATTATTAAGTTTGTATCTGAGGACTTAGAGGCTGCTGCACACGTCATCAGTAAGATGAATAACATGTATAAAATTACTTCACTTATGGATAGAGGTGAGATGTGGTTCGGTAAGCGAAGCACACTAGATGCACTAGCCGCTAGGGTTAATGAGTTCCCAGAGAGTGAGTATGATACCGACGCATTTAAAACTGCTAAGCGTGCCTTTGATAGGTATGCATATGCATACCGCCATATGGCTGGTGCTGAAGCAGGTGAAAAAGGTAGGCATATTAAGATGACTGTCGCTGGGAAAGAGGTTGACTTACAACTGATGGGACAAGGCGAGCGCTACAAAGATAAGGCTGAGGAAATACTCGCATGGTATAGAGAGGCGGATAATATCTCAGTGAGTACAGAGGACATGCTATCTCGACACCCTATTGGCTCGAAACTTAAGATGATTACTGTACTGATGCAACTCGGTGGAAATATAGCCATTGGTATCATTAATACTACTTCACTACTACTCCACACGTTACCACTACTTGCAACGTACAACGCGAAGAACGGTACAGGTGGCGGCTTCGGATTTAGTAAAGCCACTACTCAAGTATTTAATGTAGCTACTAGGCTAGGACACCGTAAGTATTCTAAGATTGATTACCTCAAGCAGTTAGCTGCTAAGGGTGCAGAGGGTGATGCTCTTAGGAAAGAAGCTGGTATTGAACAACACACTGCTGAGTTCCTACTGTCAGAAACCCAGAAGGGTGGACTACAAGCAGCGTTGTTCAATGCACTCATGGGTTCATCACGTGGTAGTATCACTAACCCTAGGCTGATAAGCGCTATCAATAAATGGATGGCTCCATTCACCTACACTGAGCAACTCAACCGTAGAGTTTCAGCCATCGCTTCATATGAGATGGAGTACGCTAGAGCCATTGCATCTGGTGAGTCTGAGAAAGAAGCTGTACATATTGCTAAGCGAGAGGCAAGAATTACTGTCGAGCAATCGCAGGGTGAGTACGGTATGTTTAATAGACCTAAGGTAGCACGTGGTTCTATATTACAATTTCCATTTATGTATAAGCAGTTCCCTATCACATCAGTGCAGTTATTGACACGTATGCCACCAGCTGGTAGAGTCTATTACCTATCACTGCTTGTGTTTGTTGCAGGTATTAAAGGTATACCTTTTGCTGATGACCTCATGGACTTAGTAGATACTCTGATGCAACATTTTGGTATTAAGAAGAAGACCGTTGAAACTGAGCTCAATAATTTCTTTGATGCGTTATCCCCCGGCTTAGCGCCATACGCTATGAGAGGTGTGTTGGACAACATAACAGGCGGTACAATTTCAACACGAATTGGTATGGGAGATTTGTTGCCATTGACGGGGTCGCTTAAAGAAGGGGCGTCGTTCAAACATGAAACGATTAATGCTCTCGGGCCAGTAGCCGCAGCAGGTAAAGGCATAGTAACAACAGGTTGGAACTTACTTGAGTATGGTGCAGAAGCTGTGGGTATTAAGTCTGATAAGAGCAACTTTATTGATGTGCTTAGAGATGCACCATTGACTGGGCTACGAGCGTTATCTGACTCCTACTCATACATGGATACAGGTCAGATAACTAACTCTAGGGGGCAAGTGTTGTCGCGAGAGATGGACAACAAGACTGTCCTTATGAGGATGTTAGGGTTCTACCCATCGGTTGCATCAAGGCAGAATGATATTGTTAGGATGGCGAAACAGACAGGTGACTACGCGAAGTCAGTACGTGCAGACTTCCGCAATGCTTGGGTTAAGGCAACTATAAATAAAGATACTGGATTGGCACGTTCTATTGAGACATCAGTGGATGAGTGGAATGCAGTCGCAGGTAATGACTCTCCTTTCTACATTAGTAACTTTATAAAATCTGCTAATAGGTCACTGCGTGAATGGGAGAAGCCACCGTCTGAAAGACTACAACCTGCGAAGACTATGAAGCCTACGTTAGAGCAGCTCCGTAGGATGTATGGGTTTGACTAATTAACCATCTGTAATTGACCCTGCAACAAATCCTCTGCGGCTACATCAGCATCATCTAGTATGCCTTGCAGTCGTGGATGATTGAGGTTGATACCCACAACATATGCTTGACCTAGTTTGATAGGTGTGTTCTTAC
>Ga0257115_1002491_pt1 | contig 10947 bp, 8 predicted proteins | sample SI112_100mmetaG_FD_194465 | JGI IMG/M metagenome (GOLD analysis project Ga0257115, IMG submission 194465) | Marine microbial communities from Saanich Inlet, British Columbia, Canada - SI112_100m | ecosystem: Environmental > Aquatic > Marine > Inlet | place: Canada: British Columbia | collected...
GTGTGCCGAGTACACTTGTGTTGTGAGAAGTGCTAGTGCCGATTTGCAGTTCGTTAATGCTTGATGCGATTTCATCTTTGCCGCTAGCTGAAGTTGATGAATCTTCAACAGTAAAGGAATTTTTACCAATATGCACAACATCTCCAACCTTACGCACCATGCTGCCGCCTGATGAATCTTTCAGAGTGTTAACAGTTAAACTGCCATTAATGGTTACTTCTTGAGAAGAAAAATCACCGTGAATTAAGGGCGAGCTAGTGTCGCCGTTGGAGATATAGAGTTTGTTTGATCCTGTTTCATTGTAGCCGGCTTTGTGCCCGATCATGACATTACCCGATCCTGTTGCATTAGTATATCCGGCACGATATCCAATCGCAGTATTACTATCACCATTGGCGCTATTAAGTGTGCCGTTGCCGTTGGATACGTTGTATGATCCGGTAGTATTGGCCAGTTGCGCATCATCACCAATGGCGGTGTTAAATCCACCAGTGGTATTAGCTTTCATACTTTGATTGCCGAATGCTGTGTTGTTGGATCCGGTGGTGTTATAACGCATGGAGTAATTACCGTTGGCGGTATTGTCAGATCCTGAAGTGTTGGCGCGCATAGAGTAGTTTCCAATTGAGGTGTTGTCATTTCCAGAAGAATTTGAGCGCATGGAGTAATTTCCTACTGCGGTGTTTTTGTCACCCGTGGCGTTGTCACTCAGGGAATAGTTACCAATAGAAGTGTTACTAGCTCCTGTTGTATTATCTTGCAAGGCATAATTACCAACAGCTGTATTTTTATCGCCCGTTGTATTGTATTTGAGTGATTCAAAGCCAACGGATGTATTGTCATCACCGGTGGTGTTATATCGCTGAGAATAACTGCCGATTGCCGTATTTTGCTTGCCTGTAGTATTTTCCCTAAGGCCAAAATAACCTACAGAAGTATTGTTTAATCCTGAGGTGTTGTTTTTCATGGCGGAGTCGCCAATAGCTACATTTTTCGTACCTGATGTATTATTTAGAAGCGCGTTATCACCTGTTGCTGTATTGGTGGCAAATGTTGCTGTTGACAATATTAATGGTAATAAAAAATAAGATTTCACACTCTTCCCCAAGAATTCAAAGAGTTAAGTATAGGTCTTTATTATCTACTTATTTCGCCTATTTTTAAAAAACTGCTGAAGTAGGTCTTTGCACTCACTGGCAAGAATCCCTCCTTGAGTCTCGATTGAGTGATTAAAGCATTTGCTGGTAGAGAGGTCTTGACAAGAGCCGCAAACCCCAGTTTTTTGATCATAAGCTCCAAATACAACCCGAGATACACGCGCATGAATCATCGCACCCAGGCACATCGTGCAAGGCTCTAAGGTGACATAGAGTGTTGTATTTGGAAAACGGTAATTATCTAATACTTGTCCGGCATTGCGCAATAATTGAATTTCTGCATGAGCAGTTGGATCGTTATTTTTGATGGGTTGATTATGCGCACTAGCAATAAGCTGACCATCTTGTACTAAAACCGCACCAACAGGAACCTCGTCTATTGCCTGAGCAAGCCTTGCCTGCTCCAAAGCCAGTTGCATCCATTTTTCATCTATTTCTGAGCAGGCAAGGCTTGCTCCGAAATTTACTCCCACTCGATGGTGGCCGGTGGCTTGCCCGATATGTCATAAACTACACGTGAAACACGCGTGATTTCATTCATGATACGGTTAGAAACAATATCAAGGAAATCATACGGTAGGCGTGCCCATCTAGCGGTCATAAAGTCGATGGTTTCAACGGCACGTAAGGCGATAACATAATCATAACGACGCTCATCACCCGTGACTCCGACAGATTTGATCGGCAAAAATACGGCAAAAGCCTGGTTAACAGTGTCATATAAATTGTGTTTGTAAAGTTCATCCATAAAGATGGCGTCTGCTTCACGTAAAATATTGGCATATTCCTCTTTAACCTGACCAAGAATACGAACACCAAGCCCTGGGCCAGGGAATGGGTGGCGATAGAGCATATGAGCAGGGATGCCGAGCTTGACGCCAATAGTGCGCACTTCATCTTTAAAGAGCTCTCTTAGAGGTTCTACTAGCTCAAATTTAAGGTCATCTGGCAAGCCGCCAACATTGTGATGTGATTTGATCACTTTAGCCTTTCCGGACGCTGCACCTGCAGATTCGATCACATCTGGATAAATTGTGCCTTGAGCTAAGAATTTGATATCGTCCAGGTGTTTGGCTTCTTCTTCAAATACTTCAATAAAAGCACCGCCAATAATTTTTCTTTTCTTTTCGGGATCGTTTTCATCAGCAAGACCATCGTAGAATTTCTTTTGTGCATTAGCGCGAATAACTTTCACACCCATATTATCAGCAAAAGTTTTCATCACTTCATCGCCTTCGTTAAGACGAAGTAGGCCGTTATCAACAAATACACAGGTGAGCTGATCACCAATCGCTTGATGCAGTAGGGCGGCTACAACGGATGAGTCAACGCCACCAGATAGGCCAAGTAGTACGTTGCCTGTGCCGATTTGATCTTTCAAGCTTTGAACTAAATCGGTAATAATGTTTTCGGTTGTCCATTGTTTTTCGCAGCCACAAATCTTAGCTACAAAGCGCTCTAAAATTCTCTGACCTTGTGTGGTGTGAGTGACTTCTGGGTGAAATTGAAGGCCATAGTAATTTTTCTCAGTATTGGCAAAACCAGCAATGGCGCAGTTATCTGTATTGGCAATGCGTTCAAATCCTTCTGGAAGTTTGGTGACTTCAATACCATGACTCATCCATACATCAAGCAGGCTATGGCCTTCATCATTTACATCGTCGGTAATATCGCTCAGTAGTGGCGAATGATTGCGAGCGCGAATTTGAGCAAAGCCGTATTCATGCTTATCTGCAGAGGTGGCTTGGCCGCCAAGCTGCATGGCCATGGTTTGCATGCCGTAACAAATGCCAAGGATTGGCACGCCTAAATCAAACACAATTTGAGGTGCTCTGGCTGAATCGTCAGTAGTGACTGTATCAGGTCCGCCTGATAGAATAATACCCTTAGGATTGAAATCTTTAATAAAGGCTATATCTACATCGTAAGGAAATAATTCACAGTACACGCCAATCTCGCGTACGCGACGGGCAATGAGTTGGGTGTATTGAGAGCCAAAATCAAGAATAAGGATTCTATCGCTGTGAATATTTGTCATAATAGTGCTGTATTGAATAAATCGATTTTATAGACTGTATTTTAATGAAAATTTTAGACCGTTACATTATTAAAACCATGGCTTTTTACACTTTAGCTGTAATGTTGATTTGGCTAGGTGTTTATTCGTTTTTTAGTTTTCTGAATGAAGTGAACGATATTGGGCAAGCAAACTACACTGTTATTGAAGCGATTACTTATATTTCCTTAAAGTTGCCAGATATTGTTTCGGGGCACTCTTCTGTAGTTATTTTGCTGGGATCGTTATTGGCATTGGGCCATTTGGCAGCAACCTCACAGCTGATTATTGTCAGAGGTTCAGGTGTTTCAATTATGAATATTGTTAAGATTGTTATTAAAACAGCATTAGTGTTTGTAATTATCGTGACATTAATTGGTGAGTTGCTTGCGCCCACTACTAATCAAATTGCACAGAATTCTCGAGCCAAGGCCTTAGGGCACAATGTTCAAGCAAAAAGCCAACAAGGATTTTGGGTGAAAGATAAGCACTCAATTATCCATGTTGGCAAAAATTTTGATGGGCGTTCATTTGGCGATGTTATGCTGATTAATCTTAAAGATAATAAAACATTAGCTTCAGTTGGTCAGGCTGACAGTGCTGTATTTGAGGGTGAAAGCCTTATGCTGGAAAAAGCTAATTTTTATCAAATTAATCGCAGCGATGATCAGAAATTTTATGATATTAATACTAATCAATTAAACCAATATAAACTTCCAGTTGCTTTCGATCAAGGCTTTGTTAACAGTTTGCGTAAAGAGCCTCGTGACTTATCCACCTGGAATTTATATAAGCAGATGAGTTTTTTGACGAAAAATGGTTTAGCGGCAGATACATTTGAAGTTGAATTTTATAAGCGTATTGTTAAACCCTTTACCTTGGTAGCGATGATCGTGTTTTCAATGTTGTTTATTTTTGGCTCGCTACGAGATGCCTCATTAGGTAAAAAAATCTTCCTGGGAATAATACTAAGTTTGTTTTTCGAGTTATTCTCGAGGATTGGTGGAGCATTGTCACTGCGTTTTGATTACAATCATTTTCTGGTCGCATCAGTGCCAACACTCATTGTTTTAGTGTTTGCTTTTATTTTGTTAAAGAGAAAATCGGCTCAATAAAATGGAAGAATTGCAAACCCAAATTATCAAACCAAAACTAGAAAAGCCAAAAAGATTTCAGGTGTTATTATTAAATGATGATTACACGACAATGGAGTTTGTAGTGGAAGTGTTGATGCGTTTTTTTTCAAAAAATGAAGAATCTGCAAATGCGATTATGATTAAAATTCATGTTGATGGAGAAGGGATATGTGGCACGTATTCGCATGACATTGCCCAAACAAAAGTAACTCAAGTGACGGATTTTGCGAGAAACAACGAACAACCGCTGATGTGTGTTTTGCGTGAACTCAGCAACTAACTTATAATAAAAACTATGATTGAATCAGGACTACAACAAGAGATTAACTTTATCATGACTCAGGCGCGTAATAATCGCCTAGAGTTCGTTACCGTTGAACATTTACTGCTCGCCTTGTTAAATATTGAGGAGGTGAATACTTTTTTGCGCAACAAACGCGTTAATCTTGATGAAATTCGTGAAGAATTGGAAGAGTATATTGATTCACATACGCCACTTATCGCTCAGGACTCCGAGATTGACATTGTGCCCACTGTGGGCTTTCAAAGGGTGTTGCAGCGTAGTGTTTACCAGGCACAATCTGCACAAAAAAATACCGTATATGCAATGAATGTGTTGGTGAGTATTTTGTCAGAAAAAGAATCGCACGCCGTATATTTGCTCAAGCTAAATAACATTTCTCGTCTAGAGGTAATGGAAGGTATTGCTAATCGAGAGCCTGAGGAGATTGAGCAGACTGCTGCGATTGAGTCCGAAACTCAAAAACCCAAAAAATCTTCCCTTGAAACTTATACAACCAATCTTTGTGAAAAAGCCCGAGCCGGAAAAGTTGATCCATTACTTGGACGAGAGGAAGAGGTGTTGCGCACTGTGCAAGTGCTGTCTCGTCGTCGAAAAAACAACCCGTTGTTTGTTGGTCAAGCTGGTGTAGGAAAGACTGCTATTGCTGAAGGTATTGCTAAAAAAATTGTTGACGGCAAAGTTCCAGATGTTTTAAAAGAGGCCAGTATTTACTCGCTAGATATTGGTATTTTGATTGCCGGCACCAAATATCGAGGGGATTTTGAAAAGCGTCTAAAGTCCGTTTTAACTGATTTAGAAAAAATTCCTCACGCAATTTTATTTATCGATGAAATTCATACTATGATTGGTGCAGGAAGTGTTTCTGGCGGTTCATTGGATGCTTCTAATTTACTTAAACCTGCCTTGGCCGATGGGTCACTTAGGTGTATGGGCTCCACCACTATTGAGGAATTTCGCAAAGTATTTGAAAAGGATCATGCGCTTACGCGTCGTTTCCAAAAGATTGATATTGAAGAGCCTTCAGTTGGTGATGCGGTTAAGATTTTGCAAGGCTTGAAAAAATACTATCAAGATCATCACAAAGTGAAATATTCAGCAGCGGCATTGGAGTCTGCAGTGGAGTTGTCACATCGATATATGAATGATCGTCGCCTGCCAGATAAAGCTATTGACGTGATTGATGAGGTGGGCGCATTGCAACAAATTCAGCCTAAATCTAAGCGCAAAATTAATATTGGTGTGAGTGATATTGAAAATATTGTGGCCAAGTTGGCGCGTATCCCATCGCGTCAAGTTAACAGTGATGACAAGTCACTACTTAAAAACTTAGCGGCGGAATTAAAACTTGGCGTATTTGGGCAGGATGTCGCTGTAGAAAGCCTTTCAACGGCCATTAAGCTAGCACGCTCAGGCCTTTCACAAGAAGATAAAACCATGGGCGCATTCTTATTTGCCGGACCAACTGGTGTAGGAAAAACTGAGATTTGCAAACAGTTGGCACGCATTATGGGCGTTAAGTTGTTGCGTTTTGATATGAGTGAATATATGGAGCGCCATTCTATTTCCAAGCTTATAGGATCCCCTCCTGGTTATGTTGGATATGATGAAGGTGGTTTGTTAACGGAGGCGGTTAATTCTAATCCATACGCTGTTTTACTATTAGATGAGGTGGAAAAAGCCCATCCTGATTTGTTTAATATCCTACTGCAAGTAATGGATAACGGCAAGATGACTGACGCTAATGGGCGCGAAATTGACTTTAGAAATGTAATACTGGTGATGACTTCCAATGTGGGTGCTCACAGTGTACAGCGCGCCTCTATCGGTTTTAGCGAGCAAGACCACGCACTGGATTATAAGGGTGAATTGAAAAAGACCTTTACCCCAGAATTTAGAAATCGTTTATCTGAGGTGATTTACTTTAATGCATTGAATAAAGATACAATTGTGTATGTGGTCAATAAGTTCTTGTTTGAGCTGGAATCCACTCTAGAAGATAAAAATGTTTCACTTATTATTTCTGATGCAGCAAGAAAATGGTTTGCTACAAATGGTTACGATGCGCAGATGGGTGCTCGTCCAATGACGCGTCTGATCGAAAAAGAAATTCGTAAACCGTTGGCAGATGAGCTGTTATTTGGCAAGCTGGTGAATGGTGGCACGGTTAAGGTCGGTGTTAATAAAGACATGATTACGCTTAACATTACAAAATGAAAATACTCATTAGCAATGATGACGGTTATCAAGCCAAAGGTATTCAGACTTTAGTCCAGTATTTATCAGAAGATCATGAGGTTATAGTAGTTGCGCCAAATGAAAATAAATCAGCATCCAGTAGCTCTTTAACGCTTAATCGATCTTTAAAACCTATCAAGATCAATGCAAATGTCTACAGTATCGACGCAACACCGAGCGATTGTGTGCATTTAGCTTTGTGTGGATTTTTAGAAGATAAGTTTGACTTAGTGGTAACCGGGATTAATTTCGGCCCAAATTTAGGCGACGATGTGATTTATTCCGGAACGGTTGCAGGCGCTATCGAGGGGCGTTTTTTAGGTTTGCCATCCGTGGCGATATCTCTGGCTAGTTGGCAGGGTGAAAACTTTGAAACAGCAGGTATTATTGCCAAGCAATTGATTAGTCAAATTATGCACGCGCAACTATCACACGATACCGTGCTGAATGTTAACGTGCCAGATGTTGCCATTGAGCAAATTAAAGGCTTTCAAACAACGCGCCTTGGAAAGCGTCATATGTCTGAGCCTAGTATTCAGGACAAAGATGATGCCTCTTTATACTGGATTGGCGAAAATGGCAAGGAGGCTGATAATGGTGTTGGCACTGATTTTCACGCCATTGCCAATAACTATGTGTCAGTTACTCCGCTGCAGATTGACCTGACTAAATATAACGAGATTGATACTGTATCAGACTGGCTAAAGGACCTGGGTTAATTACTCCAAGTATCTCGCAAGCTCACGGTTTTGTTAAATACCAATTCGCCAGAAGATTGACTATCCTTGCAAAAATAGCCCTCACGTTCAAATTGATAGGCTACTTCTGCTTCAGCATTTACCATTGTAGGCTCCACCATACCGTAAGTGGTTATTAATGATTTAGGATTGATTAACTCTTCAAAATGGTCGTTTTTCCCTGGGTTTTCCAGAGTAAATAATCGATCATAAAGTCTAAATTCTGCTTTTAAGGCTTTGGTCGCTTCCACAAAATGAATTACTCCTTTTACTTTGCGTCCATCAGCTGGATTTTTACCCAAAGTATCTGCATCATATGTTGCATATACCGTGGTTATATTTCCGTCAAAATCGGTATCAAAGGTTGTGGCGTTAATAACGTATGCATTACGCAAGCGCACTTCCTTGTCGATTGCCAGGCGTTTAAATTTTTTGTTTGGCGCCACCTCGAGAAAATCTGCTCTATCAATAAACAACTCTCTTGAGAAAAATATATCGCGTTTACCCATGGCTTCATTTTGCGGATGAATAGGGGCTTGCAAGGTTTCGATCTTGTCTTCAGGGTAATTCTCAATAATCACCCGTATTGGATCAATGACGCCCATGGTGCGTGGTGCTACAATATTTAAATCATCACGCACGCAATCTTCGAGGATTTTCATATCCGTCATGCTATCCACTTTGGAGATGCCAATACGATCAGAAAAATCACGAATGCTTGCCGCTGTATAGCCACGACGACGCAGCCCTGAAATCGTTGGCATACGCGGATCACTCCAGCCTTCCACCAGATTATCTTCCACTAACTGTTGTAGTTTGCGCTTTGACATTACCGTGTATTCAAGGCTAAGGCGTGAGAACTCATACTGGTGTGGGCGCTCAGGTTTGTTAAAGTCGTCCAAATTCTCAAGCATCCAATCATATAAGTGGCGATTATTTTGGAACTCTAGTGTGCATAACGAGTGAGTAATGCCTTCAATCGCATCACTAATGCAATGCGCAAAATCATACATCGGATAAATACGCCATTCATTACCTGTTTGATGGTGCTTGTCAAAACGAATGCGATAAAGTGCTGGATCACGCATGCACATAAATGAGCTGGCCATGTCGATCTTGGCACGTAGCACGCATTCACCCTCAGAGAATTTCCCCTCTTTCATCTTGGCAAGTAGTTCTAAGTTTTCTTCAACAGAGGTGTCACGATACGGGCTAGCTTTACCAGGCTCTTTTAATGTGCCACGATATTCACGAGTCTCATCTGCATTGAGAAAGCACACATAAGCCAAGCCTTTATTAATTAGCTCAATTGCGTACTCATAAAATTTTGGAAAATAATTAGAACTATATTGAATTTCACCATCCCACTCAAATCCTAACCACCTAACGTCCGCCTTAATAGAGTCTACAAATTCCACATCCTCTTTGGCAGGGTTGGTGTCATCAAAGCGTAAGTTACACTTGCCGTTATAATCCTTAGCAAGGCCAAAATTCAAGCAAATTGATTTTGCATGGCCAATATGCAAATAGCCATTTGGCTCGGGTGGAAAGCGTGTTTGAATAGACGAATGCAGGCCAGAGTCTAAATCATCATTAATTTGATGACGAATAAAGTTAATGGGTTTGTCGATTGGCGTGTTGTCGCTCATAGCTTAGGCTGAATAAATAATGCGCAAATTATATCATTAAACGTTCATACTAATACATTGCGCAACACGTAGTAAAATCGTTAAATATGAAAATTGCAATTGTAAAACTCTCAGCGCTTGGTGATATTATTCACGCCATGGTTGCGTTGCAATTTATTAAGCAAGAATATCCAGATTGCCAGATTGATTGGGTTGTAGAGGAAGGGTTTAAAGGTATTCTCACTAACAATCCAGATATTAATACCATTCATACAGTTAATATCAAAAAAGCTAAAAAGAACAAGTCATTAAAATTACTTCTTCAAGAGCTTAAAAAGCTTAGAAAATTACCAAAATATGATATTGTTATTGATGCACAAGGGCTGGTTAAATCGGCTATTGTATCCCGCGTAATTCCATCTGATAAAACCTTTGGTTTTGATAAAAACTCCTTGCGTGAATCGTTTGCAGCTAAGTTTTATACAGATACTTGCAGTATTGATTATTCTGAAAATATTATTAAACGTAACACATTTGTTATTTCAAGCGCCTTAGATTTTGCGATCTCGCATACTAGTATTCTAGGTAAAAAGTTATTTCTTTATTTTAATTCTAAAAGTGTTTTTATACCTACTGAGGGGTACAAGCCAAATGTAGCTTTTGTGCCAGGCGCCTCATTTAAATCTAAAATTTATCCAGTAGAAAAATACATTAAATTAGCTAATGAGTTAGATGCAAATATTATTATTTTATGGGGTAATTCAGACGAGAAATTAATGGCAAATAAAATACAGTCTGGCTCGAAAAATGTAGGTATTTCTAACCAATTAACTCTTGATGAATTAAAGTCGGTTATTACACAAATGGACTTAGTTATCGGTGGTGATACTGGGCCAACACATATGGCTTGGGCACTTAATGTGCCGTCTATTACTTTATTTGGTTCAACGCCAGGCTATCGAAATACATGCACAACAGCTATCAATCGAGTTATCGAATCTGGTTCTCCAGTTGATCCTTGTAAGATTGACAAAAATGACTTATCAATAGAGTTTATCGAAGTAAGTAAAATTGTTAAAATGGCTAAAGAATTACTTAAGGATACATTATGAAAATCACAATAGCCGGCACCGGCTACGTTGGCCTTTCTAACGCCATGCTTCTGTCTCAAAATCATGAAGTTATCGCCCTTGATATCATCCATGAGAAAATTGAACAACTTAACAATAAAATCTCTCCCATAGTAGATGCTGAGATTACCGATTTCCTGGTTAATAAAGACCTGAACTTTGCCGCTACCTTGGATAAAGATCTGGCTTATAAAAATGCTGATTTTGTCATCATTGCCACACCAACTGATTACGACACTATTAACAACTACTTTAATACCGCTTCGGTAGAGGCAGTCATTCAAGATGTGATTGATATTAACCCTAGTGCAGTGATGATTATTAAGTCAACCGTACCTGTTGGCTACACTCAAAGCATTAAAGAGAAATTTAATACCGATAACATTATCTTCTCACCAGAGTTTTTAAGAGAAGGTTTGGCACTTTATGACAATCTGCACCCCTCACGCATTATTGTGGGCGAGAAGTCTGATAGGGCAGAGGTGTTTGCCAATCTTCTACAAGAGGGTGCTATAAAAGAGAATATTGATGTTTTGTTTACAGACTCTACTGAAGCGGAAGCTG
>Ga0257115_1002496_pt1 | contig 10915 bp, 9 predicted proteins | sample SI112_100mmetaG_FD_194465 | JGI IMG/M metagenome (GOLD analysis project Ga0257115, IMG submission 194465) | Marine microbial communities from Saanich Inlet, British Columbia, Canada - SI112_100m | ecosystem: Environmental > Aquatic > Marine > Inlet | place: Canada: British Columbia | collected...
AAACGGAAGTGTTAAAATAGATGGCACAGATATTCGATTAATAAAGCGTGATTCACTTCTGGATCAGATTGCAATTGTCAGCCAGCAAACCTTCCTATTTAACAGAAGTTTTAAAGAAAATATTCTGTGCGGAAGAAGAGACGCAAGTATTGCTGAGATACAAGATGCAGCCAAAGCAGCCAACATACATAATTTTATCATAAACCTCCCAAAGGGTTATGATACTGTAGTAGGAGAGCAAGGAGTAAAACTATCTGGTGGACAAAAACAGAGGGTAACCATCGCCAGAGCAATATTGAAAAATGCACCTATCTTAATTTTAGACGAAGCAACTTCATCTCTAGATTCTGAATCTGAAAAGCTTGTTCAGGAGGCGCTGGACAATTTAATGAAAGACAAGACAACTTTCGTTATTGCACATCGTCTCTCCACTATACGTCATGCGGATCGAATCATCGTCTTAAAAAGCGGTTGTATCGTTGAGACAGGATCACATGATGAACTCATAGACAAAGAGGGTGAGTATAAAAAACAATATAGAATACAGTTTGACACATAAATCTACTCACTCCTTTTACCAACTTGAATACAATGAAAATACTTATCACTGGATCAAGCGGAATGCTTGGAACAGATCTTGTTGACCTCCTTAAGGCATCGCTCGACCCCAATCTGGAAGTCATAGAGGCTCCGCACGAAGCACTAGATATCACACTCGAAGATAATGTCTCAGCCTTTATCTCCTCACACACGCCAGACATCATTGTTAACTGCGCAGCCTACACAAATGTTGATAAATGCGAGACTGAAAGAGAAGCGGCATTCAACGTTAATGCCCTGGGACCAAAATACATCGTTGCTGCTGCAAAGAAGTGTGGTGCCAGGCTTATTCAGATAAGCACTGATTTTGTATTTGACGGAAACGGTAACAGTCCATATACAGAAGAAGATCAAACCAATCCACTGTCAGAGTATGGCAGGACAAAACTTGAAGGTGAAAGGAATATTCAAAACCACTCTGATTCGTACCTTATTGTCAGGACGTCATGGTTATTCGGACATAATGGAGTCAACTTCCCCGCAAAAATGCTTGAATTGGCTGAACACAATAAAGAGCTGTCTATTGTTACCGACGAGATAGGATCACCAACATATACACCAGATCTGGCCAAAGCACTATGGACATTAATAAAACAGGGAAGTGAAGGTATTATCAACGTCTCCAATGACGGTTGTTGTTCACGTTATGAATTGGCAGAGTATATTTTTGAAGCGATGGGCTACAAAATCAAAATGAATCCGATAAAGTCATCTGAATATAAACGTCCCGCAAAAGTTCCCCTGAATTCAACCCTCAACTGCCAAAGACTCAATACAATCACCGGAGAACAAATGAGACCGTGGAAGGAAGCGGTTGAGGCGTATCTGAATAAGCAGAAATCTCACAACTGAAGACCCAAACCATTTTCGTTAAAATCATTGACTGCATCTTCTGAATATTCATGGTATGTCAACTGACTTAAGACATCAAAAGGGAGGGTTAAGTGGTCAGCACCGGCCAGAATCGCAGAACTTGCCTCCATCGGTGACTTAAGACTGGCAGCAAGTAACTGAGTCTGGCTTCCCTGAAGAATTCTGCTTATTTCTGTAACGAGTGACATCCCGTCACCTAACAACTTTGTTGCCCTGCTAACATAAACAGCAATATACCTGACACTGGACTCCCTGGCAACTAAGGCCTGCGCAACACTGTAAATAGCCGTAATGCAACACGTGACATCTGATGGAAGATGTGGAATAATCTGAAATCCCTGCTTCGTCGGAGGAAGTTTCAGTACCAGCTGATCCCCTGCTATCTCTTTTGCACGCTGTGCTTCTTTAAGCATATCCTCTCTGCATGTGGATGTAAGTTGGTAAAATAGCAAACCAACATTAAGCTCTGCAAGCTGCTGCAGCGTATCAGAAGCAGAAGAATCTGCATTTGACAGCAGGATTGGGTTAGTAGTAATTCCATGGACCCAGCCTGTCTCTTGCGCCGCTTTTGCATGTTCAATATCTGCTGTGTCTATTAAGATTGACATATAATTCTCAATTCACGTAGTAAGCTGGAAGCAGATGAAAAAGAAGATGTAAAACCATTTCTGCAATGAATCATCAATCTCGAAAACGTGTAGTCAGGCCCTTTAAAAAATTTCTGAGTAACTGATCGCCGCACTCTTTATAATGCCTCTGCCCTTCTTTTCTAAACAGTGCAGATAACTCTGATTTTGAAACACTCATACCTGCAAGTTTCAAAGTACTGAGCATTTCATCCTCTCTGAATTTCAGTGCGATTCTCAGCTTCTTCAAAATACCGTTGTTTGTCAAAGGCGTGCTCTGTGTTTCCACATGCCCCGGAGCCACCTCTCTCTTTCCTCTTTTATGGATTATTAAACCATCCAGAAAGAACTCAGTAACTTCATCACTACAGTCAACATACCCCTTCTCCTCTTCCTTTTTAAGGAGATTAGTCAAATTGGGGCGGGAGATTTCATAACCTGACAGTTTAAATATTTCAACCATTGTTGAATCTTTAATATCAAGGGCATATCTCAGCCTTCGCAAAATATCATTATTAGTCATTGTCACTTCCTTTATTATTATCGTACGGCAAACCAAAATACTCATGGATAAATGCCTTTCTATCACCTTCATACTTTGTATATTGTACGAGTGTGTAAAGTTTTTGCTGATCTCGTTTCAGCTTAGTATCCAGATAATCTTGATCGATTAATTGAGGGTGAATATCAGATATAATTTTGATCTTGAACGGCTCAATATTGAGATCAATTACTCCGTATCGATCAAACATGTTTAAGACAGTCTCCAGTCTGAAATCAGTTCCGCTCCTGAAGTGGATATTCTCCTTAAGCCACTCCAGGCCAAGCGCAGATATTTTTTCCATATTTTCTTCCAGGATATGATATACACGCTGAAAGTATTCAGCATCCGGATTGCTCCACTTGATAAAATTCATATGTGTTAGCAAATCGTGTTCGTCGTATAACAGAGTACACAGAGAATTCCTGCCATCCCGACCGGCACGGCCAATTTCCTGGTAATATGATTCAATAGATCCCGGTATATCAGCATGAGTTACAAAGCGAATATCTTCTTTGTCAATACCCATTCCAAATGCGTTTGTTGCTAACACAAGAGTATTCTTCCCTCTCATAAACTGTTCCTGTACTTTAGAACGCTGTACTCGTTCAAGGCTACCATGGTAACACAGATGCGAAATCCCTTGTCCCTTTAGCCGCTCGCTGAACTCATTAAGTTGTTTGATCAGGGTGAAATAGACGATACCATTACCATTATATTTCTCCACAATAGAAATAATATGCTCCAATTTTTCTTCACTACTAAATACCTTTTCAACCTGTAAATGCAGATTAGGACGGTCTATCCCACCGTGAAACATCTTAACCTGTCCTGATTCAAGGCAGAGAGTTTTAATGATATCTTTTTGCACCTCAGGCGTGGCAGTAGCAGTAAGCGCAATTGTAACGGGGTTACCTAATACCTGGCGAAACTCCTGAATTCTGGTATAGTCTGGACGAAAGTCATGTCCCCATTCACTTATGCAGTGTGCTTCGTCAACAGCAAGAAGACTTATACAACGACCGGAAAGAGCCTCAATAAAATCAGATTTACGAAAACGCTCCGGAGTAACATAAATGATCTGGTAGCTTCCTTTCTTAAGCGCCGTATATCTTGCTTCCCTTTTCTCACGTCCCAGTGAAGAGTTAATATATATCGCGTCAATGCCCCGTCTCTTCAACGCGTCTACCTGGTCCTTCATCAGCGCAATGAGAGGAGAGATCACTACGGTGAGCCCATCATTAATGATGGCAGGTATTTGATAACATAGCGATTTGCCAATACCTGTAGGCGCTACTACCAATGCATGCTTTTCCTCCAATACATGCCTGATAATATCCTCCTGTTTCCACAGAAACGATGTGTAGCCAAAATAATCTTCTAAAACTTTTAAAGGCTCTTTTTCTGCCAAAAGCAAAATGGTTTCCCCATTTCCGATTTAAATTTAATCAAAAAACAAATTTTATGCCATCATGCTCCTTGAGAGCTTGATAGATTTTATTACGACCTGCTTCATCGTCTACCGTGACCGCCACATTAAAGCTTAAATATTTCCCTGTTTTACTGGCATTAGAATCGTTGATCTGATATTCTCTATCTTGTATTATGCCCGCAATTGCATTATGTACAGTCTCTTTATTGTGTCCAATAACCTTGTAAACCCATTCACACGGATAATCGACACTGGCTTCTTCACTATCTCTATTATCAATCATATACAACCCCGTAATTCAGTAAAGCTTATCGTTGCCTACTACTGAAATAAATTTGTCAACTCCTCTTTATTACCTTTATACAACTGAAAATTCCTTAGCTACTTTTACATTAAATATAAAAACAGAGTAAATTTGCCACTGAATGATTCGCTTTCTTATGCTAATAAAACATATCATGGAAAACAAGGGAAAATCCAGTCCTTCCATAATCCAATACTTCTAAACTAAGATTGCTAATTAATATTGACATTTAATAGGCCACACTGTTGAATGGATTATTCTGTTAAAGCGCTAATCCATTGGTGTTTTAACGTTGATTATTGTTAATTTCATGATAATTCCTTCAACAGACAAAACAAAATGAAAAAATCAATTATTGCACGAGGTATCAGGGTGCATAACCTTAAGAATATTGATATCGAGATTCCTCTGCGCAAGCTAGCTGTTATAACCGGTGTCAGTGGATCCGGTAAATCAAGCCTGGCATTCGATACGCTGTATGCTGAGGGGCAAAGGAGATATGTCGAATCTTTTTCTGCTTATGCCCGTCAATTCCTGGAAAGGGTAGATAAGCCGGATGTCGACCATATAGAGGGAATACCTCCCGCAATCGCAATCGAGCAGAAAAACCCTGTAAAAAATCGCCGTTCCACTGTCGGAACTGCTACCGAGATAAATGATTATCTCAGACTCCTTTTTGCACGTATTGGTAAGACTTACTGTACAAAGTGCGGAGAGATTGTCCAGAACGATACAATATTTCAGATCAGCGACTATGTATTTTCTCTTCCGGAAAGTACCAAATTCCTGATTACATTTCCTCTTAGGATCAGCAAAAAGATTTCGAGCGACATGCAGATTTCAGCTTTAAAGGAACGAGGTATAATCAGAATTCTTGCAGATAGCACTATTATTGATATCTCTTCCATGCCTGATGACTCTGATATACGCAAATACAGATCTGTTGCAGGAGTAGTAGATAGGTTAGTTGTAGGAAAAAAAATAAAGAGCCGTCTGACAGATAGCCTTGAAACAGCTTATAGGCTGGGTTCAGGATATTTAAGCATTATATATTTAAGTAGTAATACTAAAGAGAGCAAAAAAAACTCTATCAAAAAGAAGAAAACTTCAGGAAAAGTCCTTAAAGAGAAGAAACCAAAGACTATTTCAATAAGCAATACAGAATGGAGTGCAATGTCATTCAACAGTCACTTCTGTTGTAACAGTTGCAATATAGAATATAAGGCCCCAACTCATCATCTGTTTTCTTTTAACAATCCACTGGGAGCGTGCAAGAAATGCCAGGGATTCGGACATACTATAGAGATAGATATGAACCTTGTTGTACCTGACAAATCAAAAACAGTTAATGAGGGAGCTATTGCGGTCTGGAACTCACCGGCATACATTGGATTGCTGGAAGAGTTACAGGCAGGAGCACCAGCTCATAATATTCCACTTGATAAACCCTTCAACAAATTAACAAAGGCCCAGCTAACATTAATCGATAAAGGAACACCGGAATTCTGTGGTATCGGAGAATTTTTTAATCTGCTTGAAGAGAAGAAATATAAGATGCACGTCAGGGTGTTACTTAGTAAATACCGCTGTTATACCGTATGTGATGAATGTAATGGTACCAGGCTGGACCCATCAGCCCATAATGTGAAAATAAATCAGAGTAACATAACAGACGTATGTAGTATGTCAATTGACGATGCATATAGCTTTTTCGAAGAAATCAAACTCTCTAAATATGAGGAAGAAGTCGGCAAGATACTACTACTGGAGATAAAGAAAAGACTCGGTTACATGGTTAAGGTTGGCCTGGAATATTTGACACTGGACAGAATGACAAGGACCCTGTCAGGAGGAGAGGCACAGAGAGTCAATCTAACCACTTCTCTCGGCTCCTCGCTTGTTAATACATTATATATACTGGATGAGCCAAGTATTGGTCTGCACCCGAGAGATACTAAACGTCTTATTGATATCCTGGTACGACTCAGGGACATTGGAAATACCGTCGTTGTTGTTGAGCATGATAGAGATGTAATTAAATCTGCGGACTATCTCATAGATATTGGTCCGGGAGCCGGTGAAAATGGCGGCAACGTGGTCTATTCCGGTGATGTAAAAAAGATATCTTCTCGAAATGGTTCATTAACCGGACAGTACTTGAAGGGTAAAAGAAATATTGAACTGCCTCCGGCACGAAGAACGATCACACAAAATCATATTGAAATTACAGGCGCAGCTGAAAACAACCTGAAAAACATTGACGTAAGGTTTCCTCTAAATGTATTTACCTGTGTAACCGGTGTGTCAGGTTCAGGCAAAAGCACACTTATACAGGACACGCTATACGGTGCCCTCAAAAGAAAGATGGGAATTTATCCCGGCCATGTAGGAAACCACAAAAGCCTAAACATCAACGGACATATTGACGATGTAATCATGGTAGATCAATCACCTATTGGTAGAACTCCCAGATCAAATCCGATTACTTATGTAAAGGTATTCGATTATATAAGAAAAATTTTTGCTTCTACGAGAGAAGCCAGACTGCATGGTTATACTCAAGGCTCTTTCTCTTTTAATGTTAAAGGTGGTCGGTGTGATTATTGTGAGGGCTGTGGTTATATAAAGGTGGATATGCAGTTCCTTGCAGATGTTTATGTTACATGCGATCAATGCCACGGTAAACGTTTCAGGAAGGATGTTCTGGAAGTTTGTTATAAAGACAAAAATATTCACGATGTCCTGGAGATGACAGTAAGCGAGGCAATAACGTTCTTTTCAACACGCAACAAGCAATCGCTGACACCTGAAATGAACAACAGTTTATCCAGGGCAACTTCACACATTCAAAAGGGGCTGAAGTATCTTTCAGATACAGGTCTGGGATATCTGAGATTGGGACAACCTGCACCAACGCTCTCAGGAGGAGAGGCACAACGATTGAAACTGGCAACTTATATGGCAAAAGGAAAACAGGAAAAAATGCTTTTCATTTTTGACGAACCAACAACAGGCTTACATTTTGATGATATTAGAAAACTACTTGACTGTTTCCAGAGACTAATCAGCAACGGACACTCAGTGATCGTCATTGAACATAACCTTGATATTTTAAAATGTGCAGATCATATCATTGACCTCGGGCCGGAAGGTGGAAAAGGAGGCGGATATGTGCTGGGCAGTGGTACACCGGAAAACATTACTAAACTAAAGAAGTCTTATACCGGAAAATATTTAAAAGAATACCTGTTAACTTAAAGAGTACGGAGTAATCCACTCCACTGCTTCTACGCTCAGGACAGATCCAACATTCTCTGAATAGCTTTTCTTGCTTCAACCGCTATCTCTTCCGGAACGGTAACCACAAACTGAATATCTTCCAGAGACCATAATAGTTTTTCTAATGTATTTAGTTTCATATTCGGACAATCCGACAAGGGAGTAACAGGCATAAAGGTTTTATCAGGATTTTCTTTCTTCATCCTGTGCAAAATCCCTATCTCTGTACCGATAACAAACTCTTTAGAATTACTACTCTTAGTATAGTTTAGAATACCAGTTGTACTTGCAACATGATCTGCAAGCGCAAGCACATCAGGAGTACACTCCGGATGAACGACTACCTCTGCTGCGGGGTGCTCTGATTTCATTTTGACTATCTGTTCGGCAAGAATCCTGTGATGAGTAGGGCAATAACCATCCCAATACATCATCTCTCGATCAAGGCATGATGACACATATGCACCGAGGCTCTTGTCAGGAACAAATATTATCTCCTCATCTTCGGGAATAGAGGATACGATCTTCACTGCATTTGATGACGTACAGCAGATATCACTTTCTGCTTTAACAGCTGCCGTGGTATTAACGTAACATACCACCTTGGCATTTGGATAGAGTTTCTTTTTCTCTCTCAACTCCCTCGCTGTGATCATTGACGCCATCGGACATCCTGCATGTTCATCCGGCATAATTACGGTCTTATCTGGAGACAACAGGGCGGCTGTCTCTGCCATAAAATGGACACCACAAAAGACTATTAAATCTGCATCAGTCTTTGCCGCCTGCTGAGACAAACCCAAAGAGTCACCAACAAAATCTGCAACATCCTGAATCTCACCACGTTGGTAATTATGTGCCAGGATAACGGCATTATTCTTTTTTTTCAGCTCAGAAATTTTTTCAATAATCGGATCAGACACCGCCTTATACTCCTATCTCATGGACATTCCATGATAATTATATTCAAATAACACGTTTAGAAATATTTAACAATATATAAGACCACTACTCAGACACACCATTGTTAATTTAATTTACCAGAAGTTTGGAACCTTCAAGTACAATAATTTAAATCCTATTATCTTTTAAAAAATCTATTTTACAACAATTTTTTATTTTGTTTCCTTACTGTAACCAAATAGACTCCAAAAGCCTTATTAAGGCAGGTATGATTTTCTCATCAGGCAATTCCAGTATTCTCTGCTTCTCTCCCGGAAATGACGCTAGCAGTTCACCCAACAGACCAAAAAGCTCACTGTCATCTTTCGGAATTCCGCTCTTGTCTTCTACAAAACTGGTTACTATGTTACGCAATATGGAGTAATCACCAGGATAATTCGGAATCTCGCTGTCCATCCATTCTATTTCTAACAGTATATGTGGCTGTTCATGCATAATGTGTTTTGTCCTGAATCGTCTTTCACCCTGAACTATTATGTTTAATAAATTATCAGTTACTTTTACAAACTCTCTAATTACGACAGAAGTCCCAATTTCAAACGGTATCGCAGGTGCGCCTACCTCTCTGCCCTCTCTAATAAGAGACACACCAAATGGACGCTCCTCCCTATGACATGTTTCTATCAGATTAAGATATCTTGGTTCAAATATACGAAGTGAGAGTTTCTGATGTGGAAAAACTACTGTATTTAGTGGAAACAAATCTAGTAACATTTTTATATTACTCGTATTAAACGACATTAATTAGTCTGTAGTTTGCATTGATATATAAAGGTGTTTATAACAAAAAAAGGGCACAGCAGAGTGACTGCTAATGCCCTTTTTAAAGTCGAAATCACAATTACATGATTATCTTACAAACCTCTTATTATGAAAATTTATTCAATAAATTTCAGCTGACTGCTCCGAGACGAGGAGAGGTAAAGCATTAACTTGTTTTTCCTTCATCGTCTCCAATAACCCCTCATATGAGCCCCTTATCAGGGTACTGAGTATCTGGCTTCGATAATTATTAACAAGACTTACACCTTCAACCGCTAAATCACAAATCTTCCATTCTCCATTTTCTTGCATTAAATAAAAATCTGTCGAAATTTCTTTACCAGAGTTGGAGAGAAGAATGGTCTGCACTTTGGCAAAACCATTGTATTGCTTTTCCTTTATTGAGATAATCTTCTTCCCAAATATAGGGTTCGGTTTCTTAAGGTAAGTGCTTTTAAGATAATTTGTAAATAATTCTACAAACCCACATTTCTGTTCATAGATACATTTTTCCCAGTGCTCCCCCATGACTCTTTTAGAAATCATTTCAAAATCTAAAGAAGGTGAGATCTCTTCCCACTGCTTTGTTCTTCGCTCATGAATATTTTCTATATCACTGAAGGAATATTCATTAAGTATAACCTCTTTCACAAGCACACTTGGTTCTCCTGCCCACAAATAAGATTGTTTAACCGTAATTGCAAATATACTGATTAACACTATACACACAATTGTTTTGTATTTCATAATATTGCTCCCAACAAAAAAACTATAATAGCATACTACTTATTTGTGCAGATATTTGCCCTATAGATGAGTTATCACAACTATTGATTTATCGATTGCGTCGTCAACAATCTGAACCCAATAGGGCTGGCTAACGACATATCATTTTGGTAAGTATATTCAGTGGGACCGTAGAAACAAAGCAACCTATGTGCCATTTTGAATGTTTAAGTCTGTAATTCTAGCTTTAATTTAAACTGTATTAATTACATCTTAATAGTGAATGTTACAAACAATTCGGTTCATAAACCAACCTCGAAAATATTCGAATATATGATATGTCAAAATTTTTGATAACTTATATATTGTATGCAGAAAAAGATCTTTATTCGAAATAACTTTCTGCCTATCTAAATATAATATTCAAAAAAACTCAAAATTCTTTTTTTTCTAAACTACCTTCTTTTCTGAATGACTTACTTTTGTAGAATTTTTGTCAATAATACAATGTTACTGGCTGCATTGTGACAATTTGTCTATTTTAAGCCAAAAGCGGTTAGTATTAATTACTAAACAATGGATGGTATTTAAGCTGAAGTTGCTCTAAAGTTGATGAGGAAGGATTTATAACTACCTGTTTTACTTGCATTGGAGGAGGCCCCTTGTGTGTCCGGTAAGGAGCCTGGTTGATGTAATACTATGTAAATATGGGCGATACTGGACTCGAACCAGTGACCCCTTGCTTGTCGAGCAAGTGCTCTAGCCAACTGAGCTAATCGCCCAAGATTCCTCATCTGAATCTACTTTAA
>Ga0257115_1002498_pt1 | contig 10909 bp, 11 predicted proteins | sample SI112_100mmetaG_FD_194465 | JGI IMG/M metagenome (GOLD analysis project Ga0257115, IMG submission 194465) | Marine microbial communities from Saanich Inlet, British Columbia, Canada - SI112_100m | ecosystem: Environmental > Aquatic > Marine > Inlet | place: Canada: British Columbia | collected...
TCATTATTTTAACTATATTAGCCTTAGTTATTTTTACACAAGTAGCTCCTGTGTTTTGGGATGTTCCTACAGTCATTCCTACGGTCATTGAAGGGGCCAGTATATTAGGATTACAGCTTACTCCTGATGTGATAGAATATGTAACTGTAGAAGGGATGTTGAAGTTTGATGAAATATTTAGATGGGCAACAATGATAATCGAATTCTACTTTGGAGCGCAACTAGCAAAAGGTAGGTAAAAATGAAAAGGGCGATTGTTATACCCGACCAGCATTTTCCAATACATGATGAAAGTGCAGTTAAAGTTACATTAAAAGCGATAGAATTTGTAAAACCAGACATATTTATTAATCTGGGTGATGTTGGAGAATGGGAGTCAGTATCTGGACACAGATATAAAAGAAGAAAAAGACCACCATTAGAATACCAACTTCCAGAAATAGATAAAGAAATTAAAGCTGTTAATAAACAAATAGACAGGTTTGACAGGGTGTTAGACAAGATTAAATGCAAAGAACGACATATTCTTGCAGGTAATCATGACGAATGGCTAGATGCGTTTGTAGAAGAAAATCCATATCTTGATCAGTACACATTTAGAAATGCGTGTAAATGGGATGAGAGGGGATATGAGTATCGCAAGTACAATGAAGTATTAAGTATTGGTAAATTATCTTTTATACATGGTGCTTATTGTGGTGTAAATCACGCTAAGAAACATTTAGATAATTATGGAACAAACATTATGTATGGGCATGTTCATGATGTAGCAAGACACTCAGCCACTAGATTACTAGATGGAAACATAAGTTCTTGGGCTATGGGTTGTTTAAAAGATATGTCAGCAGAAAAAAATACATGGTTAAAAGGAAGGCTACACAATTGGAATCATGCTTTTGGAATTGTAACTTTTTTTGACAATGGTAATTTTCAAGTAGAAGTAGTAGATATTGTAGAAGGTAAAGGTTCGGTTTGGGGAAAAATAATTAAAGGATAAGTTATGACTTATAAAGAATTAATTAATGAAGTATTAATAAGGTTGCGTGAAGATACAATTGCAACTGATTGGTCTGGTGCTATAAATGATAGTACTAATGTATCTGCCTATCATAAAGTTATAGGATCATTAATTAATGATGCTAAACGAGGTGTTGAAGAAAGACATGATTGGTTAAATCTTAGAGAAACAGTTGATATATCGACAGTAGCAAGTACAAAAAATTACAATTTATCATCTGGTCAAGAGATAAAAATATTGGATGCCATAAACAACGATACAGGCCTTCATTTACATCAAGTAAGCAAACAGTACATTAACACCGTAAAGTACCCTACAGACGATACTGGTGAGCCTCTGTACTATGCTTTTAATGGTAGCGATAGTTCTAATAATTTAAAAGTAGATTTATCACCAGTTCCTACTGAAGCACACACCATATCTTTTGATGTTGTTAAATATCAAGACAAACTTACAAGTGCTGCTACAGTTTTAAAAGTACCAGCACAGCCAGTTATACTTGGAGCATGGGCTAGGGCAATAGCTGAAAGAGGTGAAGATGGTGGTACACAATCTAGTTTAATGGCTCAAGAGGCTAATGAAGCACTTAAACAAGCAATAATATTAGATAGTGGTAATACTAAATACGAATCAGATTGGTTTGTAAATGAAAATCATAGCAGTCAATACGCAACAGGATTAAATTTTAGATAATGGCAAAAGAATTATCATATCAACCGTTAACTGATATTGGATTAAATGGGTTAAATACTCAAAGTAATCCTGCATCATTAGATACATCATTTTTAGTTAAAGCAGAAAATGTAGTTATTAGAGAGTCTGGTCGTATTGCTTTTAGAAAAGGATTAAAACAAAAAGTAGCACCCTCTGGAACAGCTATTGCATCTGTAGTAGAACATAATGATCAAGGAACTAATAAAATATTTGTAAGTTATGGAACAAGTATTTATGCTGTCGATTTTACTTCACCAGCATCAGCCTTTCCTAGTAGTGGTGCTGATGTAAAACATACTGTTGCTAATAGTACGGGTAATTGGCAATTTGTTAATTTTAATGATCGATTGCATTGTTTTCATGCTGGAGTAGAGCCACAAAGATATGATGGTAGTTTAACTTCTGGATCAAGGTGGACAGCACATGCAACTAAACCAGCAAGTGTATCTTCTAATCAATTTAAACCAACTTGTGGAATGGGTTTATACGGAAGAATATGGGCGGGTGGTGTAGCAGAATCACCAGATGTTGTTTATTATTCTAATCTTTTAGATGGTGATGATTGGACAGGTGGTGATGCTGGTTTAATAGATTTATCAAAAATTTGGGGTATTGATACAATTATAGCAATTGCTCCTTTTTATGGAAAATTAGTTATATTTGGTAAAAACAATATTGTTATATATGACAGGCCAGAAACAGTAGGATCACTTGCACTTAATGAAGTTATTAGGGGTGTAGGTCTTGTATCAAGAGATACAGTTCAAGCCATTGGTGATGATTTAGTTTTCTTGTCTAATACAGGTGTTAGATCATTAGGTAGAACAACTGAAAAAGATAAATTACCTTTGACTGATTTGAGCGTAAACATTAAAGATAGATTAATTAGAAATATTGGTCAAAGTTCAAATGTTAAAAGTGTTTATGTAGAAAATGAAGGTATTTACATAATGTCATTTGTTGATAAAAACATTACTTATGTGTTTGATTTTAAACATTTCACACCTAATCAAGCACCAAGAGTAACAACATGGACTTTTGACAATGATAGAGAGCCTTCTAATATGTCATATACAGAGTTATATGGTTTATTAGTAGGACAAAAAGATGGCGGTTTAGCTGGTTATGAGGGTTATTACGACACAGATTTAGCTGGTGCATCAACTTATACTTATAGTTCATATACAAGTAGTATTGCTACAACATGGATTAATTTAGGTCAATCTATAGCAGCTTCATTTTTAAAGAGATTGTTTTTAGTTTTAGAGGGTGGTTCTGGAGCAACATTAGGATTAAAATGGTATAAAGATTATAGTCCAACTCCATCGGCTACTACATCTATAACCTTAAATCCTTCAACGACAGGTACAACATCTTTATGGGGTGCAAGTTCGTCTTTATATGGTTTAACAACAGTTACACACACTCATAATGCTACTGTACATCCTAATAATTCTACATACAAACCAGTATATGGTTTACATGAATATAAAACACCGTTGACAGGTTCGGCTAAAAACCTAAAATTAGAGATAGATATTGAATCTAATGGATTTGATGCTTCTTTACAAGACTTAACTTTATTACATAAACAAGGAAAGATAAGATAATGGCAAACTATACTATAGCTGTCGGATGGTCTGGCAAAGATGCACTAGCAGATTCCGATGCAGGAAAAGTAATATCTGGTGCAGATTTTAATACTGAGTTTACAGCAGTACAAACAGCAGTTAACACTAAGGCTGATCTAGCAGGTAGTGCTTCTCAAGCATTTAGTGCAACAACTGCTACAGCAAGTACTAACACAACTCAAGTAGCTACAACTGCTTTTGTAGATGCTTCTTTTGCTAAAAAAGCAAGTCCAGCATTAACTGGTACACCAACTGCACCAACAGCAGATACTTCGACAGATACAACACAGATAGCTACAACAGCTTTTGTACAGGCTAATACTCCTGCTGCATCATCTAGCACACTAGGTCTAGTAAAAGCCTCGTTATCTGGAACAACACTAACCATTGCGACATCATAATGCCTATAGTTTTTGATGGTACTACTTTAAATTGGAATACTCATACGATAGTATTCAACGGTACGACTGTAAGTTCACCTACTGCAACTGGCGTAGTTAATTTTAATGGTACACAAGTATTTGGTGTTAGTGACTTTTCTTCTAATACTGTAATGTTTAGTTTTAGTTTAGCACCTGATTCAAATAACTTAGAGAACGCTGTTTCTACTATACAAAGTAGCCATACTGCTGCTTTTGTAAGTCAAGGCTATACGCAAGGCCCAGGAACTGATTCAACTTGGACTTATGTATTACGAAAAGGCTATCGTATGGTTACAAGTGATGGTACTTTTACAGGTAATGATTCAACTAGTCATTATTTATATGAAGGACATTCAGTAACAGGTGCTGATACATCACATAATGGCAGTACAAGTGTTTCATTACAAAGAGATAACGGAGTTTAATATGATTACAAGGATAGGAGAATAAGACATGGCAATCAATCCAAATGAAAGATTTAACAGAATTGCAGTTGGTAGTGGCAGGTCTGCAAATCGAAATAGGAATAGAGGCTCTGGAAAAGTTGCAGGTGCATTAAATCCAAAGTTTCTTACAAATTTAAATAGGCAAAATGGCATTACTCCTAGAGGTGGTAGTCAATTTTTATCAAATTTAGGAAATATGGTTGGTGCTAACAGAGATCCTGGAAAATATGGTCAAGCTGATTTAAATTATCAAGAAGGCATTAGAGAAGATATATTTAAAAAAACAACACCAGATGTTAATTTTGTTGGTGGAACTACTAGATATAGGCAAAACCCAGATGGCACATATTCCTATACATCTGAAGCTGATGAAGCTAATACACAAATTAGAGAAGATGCCATAAGAAGGCAAGGTATGTTTGGACAACAAGCAGAAGATTTAGCAGCTGGTGGTTGGAGAGATGCTCAAAAATCACGATATGGCGATATGATGAGTATTTATGAAGAAGAATTAGCAGTAGCTGATCAATTGAGAAGAGCAAGAGAATTAAATACAGGTGCTTCTTCTACTCAACAGTTTATGAATCAAATGAATACTGATGCTTCTACTAATAGACTTAAATTAGGTGCAATGAATCAAGCGTTTAGTGAATCACAAGCACTTATTGATAACAATTTAGCTAGGTCAACTGGCCAATATAATATGCTTACAGGTGTGGAAGATAAAACTAATCGTTATCTTAACATTCCTGCAATAAATGCAACAGGTAATTTAGGTAATGTGTCAGATGCAAATACAAGATTAAATGATCAATTAGCTTATGCTGATCAACAACAATCAAAAGGTAAAAGTGATTTTTGGGGAAGTATATTTGGTGCAGTAGGAAACACAGTTGCACCAGGAATTGGTGGAGTAGCTGGTAAATTTTTAGGAAATCTAATAGGATAAAGGAATAATTATGGCATACAGTAACGATATGTTTGGTCTGCAACAATTAATGGCAGATGAACAAGCGGCACAACAACAGTCAAATATAAACAATGCTGTTAATTTAGCTAGTACAAAAGGTGCTGGAATGATGTATCGTGCTGGTGGTATTGGTGATCAAAGAAGTGATGCTTATGCTTCCTTAGGAAGAATGTTGACAGGTCAAGAGGAACCAGTTGACCCTAGAGTAGAAAGGATGCAAAAACTTCAAGCTATTAAACAAGAATTTCCCGAACCAGAAACTATGGCAGATTATCAAAAACTTGTTGGTGTGTTTAATAGAGCTGGTTTACCTGGTGAAGCACAAAAAGCACAAGAAATGGTTAATAGTATTAGATCATCTCAACCTACTAGAACTAAAACATTACAAAATGGGGTTTATTATTGGGATGATACTGGTAAACCAGTAGTTACAGGTGCTACTCAAGATTATGATTCTGATCCAAAAAAAGCATCATTTCAAATTTTTACACAATCTGATATATTTAAAAATTCTACAACAAAAGGTGCTGATATTCTAGCATGGAACAAAGACTGGGATGCAAAAAACCCTTCTGGTGGTGGCGATGATTATGCATCTAAAATAACTGGCATTATGAACTCTATTAATGGTGATACTACAATAGGTGGAGATTTATATGATCCTGAATTTCCAAATGGTCGTAAGTTTACTAGACTTGAAGCTGAAACTAAGTTTGAAGAAAACAAAAGAGAAACATCCGAACAAAAAATAGATGTTCAAACACAACTATCAAATTTTGAGTTTGCAAATGAAACAGTAATTAGTGCTTCTGCTGATTCACAACAATCTTATAAAGATTTAGAAAGTTTTAACAATATATTACAAGCCTATGACCAGGGTGCTACTACTGGAAGATTACAATCTTCTTTGTTAAATGTAAAAGGAATATTAAGAACTTTAGGATATACTGGTGATATTAATGACATAATGAGTCAAGAAGTTTTACTTGCAGAGTTTGAAAAATTAGCTTTAGGTAGGATGCAATTTTTAAGTGGCTCTGCTTCTGATAACGATATTAAATTTGTTAAAGGTGGCGGCCCTTCATTTGATAAATCGCCAGAAGCTAATATGTTGTTAATTCAACAAGCAATGGAAATGTCGCAAGAGGCACAAAATAAAGCTGCTTTTGTAAGGTCGTATGTTGCTAATTACAAAACTTCTGGGGGTAAAAAAGGAACTCCATCTTCATGGGAATTAACTTCAGCTATAGAAGCCTTTAAAAATAGAGGTGATTACTCTGATTCAGCAAAAGCTAAATATGGCGATATTTGGAAAAGACAAGATTTTATAAACGCTTCAGGAACAAGAGATGAGCTTATTAATAAATTTGGACTTAATCAACTAAACACTTGGGAAAAATACGACAAATTAAAAGAGGGTGATTTAACACTTGGTAATTTAACTGAAAAATATGAAAGCAACGCAGAAAAATCTAGAAGATTTTTAGCAGAAGATTTGGAGGAAGATTAATGTCACAATTTTTAAACGCAACTTTTGGATATTTAAGAGATCAAGCATTAGATATTGTTACTCCAGATGTTGATTATTCTAGAGAAGATATATTAAAAAGAAAAGAAAAAAGAATAATTCATCAAAAGGGTGAGGATGAAGCATTAAATAAAATTATTGGTGTTAATGAAGATGGTGCAGATTTAATTGTTGGAGATTTAGATAAGAAACATCCATATTGGACAACTGCTGAAGGTAAGGACGATAGAAAATATTTAAAAGATGTTAGAAAATTGTTAGATGGTAAACTTGAAATGACTTATCAAGAATTACCACAAGATGAAGAGTGGGTTCAATCAATTAAAAAATTATACCAAGCAGAACATGGATCAGTATGGCAAGGTAGTGACAAACAAATAACTGAAGATTATTTTGAAAAATTTAATGACTTTCAAAACGCTCTTGGTAAAACAACTTATCAAGGATTAACTGATAATTTTTGGTTTTCTGAATTTGAAGAAAAAGATTTAAAACTTGTTAATCAAACATTTAATACTTTTCACAAAGTAGATGCTACAGGTAAGGGATCAAGACCTTTATTTCAACAAGTTACAGATTTTGTGTTACAAAGTGGTACTGATTTAGGAACACTAGCTACATTGTATTTTACAGGTGGAACTTCTGCTTTAGCATCAAAATATGCAGCGCCATTAGTTATGAAAAACATAATATCAGAAACTGTTGCTAATAGAGCATCAAGAATAGCAGGTGCTAGTGTTGTATCTTCTGCAATTGGAGCAGACATTTCTCTTAATCAACAAATGGTTCAAAATCAAATGGAAGGAGAACAAGATGTAACATTTTTTGGTGAAGATGCTACTATTGATAAAAGTGAAATAGCAAGTATGGCCGCTCTTAGTGCTGCAATTCCTCCTGCTTTAGAGGGTGCTAGTGCTTTAGTGTCTAAAGTAGTACCTTTTGTAGATGATCTTTTAGACTTACCAAGACAAACTCTTAGATTTATTACCTCACCACTTAAACAAACATTAAAAAATACAGAACGAGGAAGAGGTGCAGCAGGATTTGGTATGTTAGAAGCAGAACAAAAAGCTATTGTTCGTGGTGGTAATAAATTTGCAGCAATAGATTTAAGAGATCAACTTATTGATGATGTAATTAACCCTGCAAACCAATCTATACAAAATGGATTTGCTTCTTTAAAATATGTAGATATGACTGCTCAATCTCAACAAAAAGTTAGAAATTTGTTTGCTGAATTTAAAATTAATACTAAAGGAATAGACGAAAAAATAGTTAATACTACTGAACTAAATAGATTAATGTCGTTAATGTATGATGAAAAAACATTAGATCAATTTGTAATAAGCAATAATTTAGGAAAATTTAACGCAAATAAATGGCCTACAAAATTTAATAACACAAAAATTGGCGGTGGTTTAAAAGGTAATGTATCTGCTGAAACTTATGTAGCATTAAGAAATGAAGTTTACGACCTTGCACAAACCGCAGGAAAAGCTGGTAATAATTCTTTAAAAAAGAAATTTATGACTCTTTACAATGATATTAAAGCAATACAAAAAAATAGTTTAGCAAATCCTGGGGAAGTTAGTTTGTGGAATTCTCTTAATAAAGCAAATAGTGAATTTAAAACTATGTTAGAAAACAATCCTGTAGGTCAAAAATTTGCTATTATTAAAGAACACAAAGATTTATCAAAACGAGCAGAAAAAAATGGCAATATTCAAGAAATGGAACAGCAACTTGTTAATGCAGAAGTAGAATCTCAAAAGTTATTAGACTTTGTGTTAACTGACAAAAGTGCTTATCAAAGATTAATGCAATTTAAATTAGGTTTATCATCTGTAGATAAAAGCAGTAAAAATGTACAACTAGCTATTAATGCTTCTAATAAAGCTGACGCTAAAACAAATATTGCACGATTAGAAAAAAATCAAGCACCAATGCCAATTAGAAATGATGTTGCTGAACCCGCAACTGCTGACTCTTATGCAACATTAATGCAGTCTTTAAAGGGTGAATTAGGTGAATATTTTGAAAGATCAACTATATCAGCAACTAAAAATAATACTACGCCATATGACGCTATAGATGATTTACTTAGTCAAAAAGATGGAATAGCATTATTGTCAGAAATGTTTCCAGAATCAGCATCATTTTACAAAGGTTTAGATGAACTTAAAAAAATCTTGTTAAGACAAGTAGAAAACAAATCTGGTCAATCTGTTATTATGAATATGACAATTGCAAGAATGGCATCTGATTTAGGTAGTCAAGCTGGTGGTAAATGGGGTGGCTTTACTGCTCCACTTGTGTCTGTTCCTTTATTACAAAGAATGAGAGTTATTACAGGTGATGCTAAATGGCAAAAAGCAATGGCTCAAACAATTAATAATGGTGGTCAAATACCAACTAGATTTACACAATTCCTTAAAGCTACAACTAAAATGTCAGATAAAGCAATAGCAGAAATGCAAAGAGATTGGCTAACAATAATTTATGGTACTGCTGGGCCAAAAAACATAGAAAGTCTAGAGAAAAATAAAGCTGAAATGAAAAGAGATTTTAATAAATCTTTAAACAAAATGTATCAAGGCGCAGAAACAATGTTTGGTGGTATTCAACCAATACAGTCTTTTAAAATAAATTAATAGGAAGTTATCATGACAAAAGAACAAAAAAGATTGTTATCGGGAATGTTGAAAGATTATATGCCTGATGATATAGATTACGCAGATATCCAAAAGTTTGATGTAAATGGCAAAGCTATTCCTATAAGTGATATAAAATTCGCTACAGAATCAAAACCCAAGTCGCAAGATTCTGTTCACGCAGCGGCAGACATAGCAGAACAAATTAAAGCAGAATTAAAAAGAATGTTAAAGTCAATGAATAAAGAAAAACCTAAAAAAGAAAAGGGTATGTTGTCTACTGCTAAAGAAAAGAAAATTGCAGAGGGTTATCATCAAATGCCAGATGGCTCTGTTATGAAGGATGAGGATCATAAAGAAGAAGTTAGTAAAGATGTAGCTAAAGATCTTGCTAATGAAGGTAGGGGTTTAAAAGGTTACAAGCCACCTGTAGATAAAATGAAAGAGGGTTGGAAACAAGTTGAAGGTAGTAATGCTATATCCGTAGATGAAAAGAGTGAGCATTGGCAGACTAAAAAAGGTTATGACGAAGCTATTAAGATGTATGGAAAAAAACCTGCATGGGTTAAAGAGCCATCTCTTATATACAATCCTAAAACCAAGAAGTATGATCCTATAGAAAAGGAAGAGTTTGTAGACCTTAAACCTAAAAAAGATTTGTCGGCTTTTGCATGATGGATTTTTTAGAAAAATTATTAGTTGCACATCCACTAAGTAAAGCAGAAAGAATGTTAACTGGAAATGTATTACCAGAGGATAATTTTAATCCTATTACAAGTAATTACATAGAGTCCTTAACAACTGGTGATCCTAAAATTGCATTACATGAATTTTCCCCACAGGCCCAAACCTTATTAACTACAATAGTTAATGCAGAGGCACAACTAGGAAACAATAGTATTGGGCCAAATGACATTAAAAAGTATTTACCAGCTAATGCAAATACCAATATAAGTTCTTTAAAAGCAATAACAAACCCATCACCTTATGATGAAATTTGGTTTACTTTAGGTAAGTTTGATACTGTAGCAGCACCACAACACAACGAGTTTTATATCGAAGATAAATACGATACTGCCCCAGGTTATACCAACTTAGCACTTAGAGGGTTGTCGGCTTTAGATAGAACTGTTAACAAATATGTACATGGAAACAAGCCTAAAAGTGAATTTCGTATGAGTATTCCAATGTTAACTGGAAATAGGACTCCAAATCCTTGATTTAAGACCCCTAAAAAGATTTAGGCAAGGGTTAGCTTAGAGGTTTTTGCAGCGATTGAGCCATATCTATTGTCAATTCACCATTAATAGCAAACAATTTAATCATTGCTGATCTTGATATTCCATACCTAGCTGCTTTCGCATCTATTAAAGCCAGATCTTTCTGGTCTACTTTAATATTAATTTGGTGTATCACATTTCCTTTTGCCATCTTGATTTCCTATAAGTTGTAATACACTTATTATACATTAGCTAAGTTAAGCTATAACTTACAAACACCATCTTCACAATCATCATCTGCTGGTGCTG
>Ga0257115_1002503_pt1 | contig 10898 bp, 9 predicted proteins | sample SI112_100mmetaG_FD_194465 | JGI IMG/M metagenome (GOLD analysis project Ga0257115, IMG submission 194465) | Marine microbial communities from Saanich Inlet, British Columbia, Canada - SI112_100m | ecosystem: Environmental > Aquatic > Marine > Inlet | place: Canada: British Columbia | collected...
GCTTATTGCTATTGCAAATAACTATGGTATTCATATTATCTCCCATTATTATGAATACTCTATATTGGATCCGGAAGCCACTCGAGGGAGTATCTTGCGTAAAACCATACGCAAATTGGGTGTTCCAATTTTTCTGGCAGGTCTTACAACTATAATCAGCTTCTTAAGTCTTTTATTCCATGTTTTGCCACGAGTCCGAGAAATGGGTTTGTTGATCTCTTTCGGAATTTTGGTGGCATTTATACTAAGTGTGTTGTTGATTCCTGCCGTTCTGGTTCTTATGCCGCGTCCAACTTATTTAAATAAAAAAGACAGTTTTGCAGGCATCAATAAATTATTAGTAAGGTCGGGTAGAGTTTTTACTCGGTTCAGGATTCCTGTTTTGATTCTTTTACTTTCAGGAGGTATTTGGTTATCTATGGGAATCAATGAGCTAAAAGTGGATACGAATCCGGATCATTATTTTCCGTCTGATTCTAGGTTGCGAGTCGCCAATACAAAGATTAGCGATGCTTTTGGTGGATCAACACAAATGCAAATTCTTGTAGAAGGCGACATTTTTGCTCCTGAAACACTACACAATATTGAAAAGCTCACAGACCATATCAAGGCAAGACACAAGATAGTGACCAAGTCATATTCCATTGTAGATGTGATTAAGAAAATGCATGCTGGTTTTAACGATAATAACCCTGCATATGAAGTTATTCCAGATGATCGGGATCTGATTTCGCAATACATGTTTTTATATTCTATTACTGGTGGTGAAGATGATTTTGACTTGATCCTAGATGATATGGAAAATCCCACTTTTACCCAGGTATTTTTACGACTCAAAGAAGTACAAACATTCGCTATTGCAGAAATTGTGGAGGATACAGACCAATTTATTTATGCTAACTTCTATGATGAATTACCAATGGAACTGACGGGTGGTGCTGCGTTGTTGGGCGTATTAACCCGAATGGTTTTACGAGGACAATTGATAAGTCTTTGTTTTTCTATTTTAATGATTTTACTTATTATGACCTTAGTCTTTCGATCTGTTACGGGTGGACTTCTAGCCACGCTACCCATGGTGGCATCTGTTATTATGATGTTTGGGCTCATGGGTTATTTGGATATTCCCTTAAATATGACAACATCCATGTTAACGGGAATTTTGGTGGGTGTTGGCGTAGATTATACAGTCCATTTCCTGTGGCACTTACGTGAACACATTAAGAGTGGAGATTCATTGGATGATGCTATTGCAACCACATTACGAATTTCCGGGAAGGGAATTTTGTTTAATGGATTATCTGTTATTATTGGATTTTCTGCATTGCTTTTTTCTGTCTTTGTTCCTGTTCAGATATTTGGTATTCTGGTAATGGGTTCCATTTCATTATGTTTATTTGGCGCACTGGCAACTTTGCCTGCTTTAATTAGCCTCATCAATCCTAAATTCCTCTATCGATGAACACAGAACAAAAAGATAAATTCATAAGTGTCGTATTTTTGCTAATCTCAGTATCTCTTGTCATCTATGGTATCGGATTAGCAGGATTTGAAAATCCAATGACCGGGAATTCCTTTATGAAATCCCTTCTCAATTTGAGTAATCAATATTTTGATTTCATTCTGATCGGATACGTATTTATTTGTCTTCAAATTGCCGGATATTATGAATTGAAATATCACAAAGATTACTTAACCATGTCCATAATGAGCATTTTATTAACTCCCCTTTCATTGTTATTTATTAGACCTAGTGAATCCAACTCTAAATAAACGGTTATTTATTTACATACTTTTATTTTCTTCTTCTATGATGGCACAGGATTTGTCCGCATTAGAGATTATGGAAAAAGTGTTAAACACACTAAAACCAAATACATCGGTTTCAGATATTAAATTAGAAATTGTCCGCGTAAAACGAGGGAAAGAAAAAATAAAAATTCGTGAATTCACCAGTTTTAAAAAAAATTATGATGAAGGGAAATTCAAATCAAAATCTTTAGCACGTTTCAAAAAACCCTTAACTGTGAAAGGTACCGGGTTATTGAGTTGGGTTTATCGGAATGGGAAAACGGAGCAATGGTTTTTTCTGCCCAAACTAAAAACAGCCAAACGGGTGAAAGCTAAAGAAAAAACAAAATCTTTTATGGATACAGATTTTATTTATGAAGACTTAGAAAGCAGAAAGACTGGGCAAGATTCTCTAGTATTGCTCAGTACAGAATATTTAAATGGTCAATCGTGTCAGGTGATTATAGCGTTTCCCAAAAATGAGAGCGCTTATCATTCTCGAAAAATTTGGATAGATTCCCTAAATTGGAAAATCCTAAAGATTGAATATTATTCTCAAGAATCTATCAAACAAAAAACACTAACTATTTCAGATTTCATTGAAAAAAATGGATTTGTAATACCTACAAAAATGGTTATGGAAAAATCGAATGGTAAAAAGACCATTATGAAAATTAATAACTTTAAACCCAATGTTGGTCTGAAAGACGAAATATTCTCGGAATCCTTTTTAATAAAATTTTAACTTTACTCTTGCTAATCTCTCTAATATTTTAATTAATATGACAACCTTGATTCCCAGTTTGTTTTTTGTTCTAGTCTCTTTTGCAAAGGGAGATTTACTTTATCCTGAGAACGGAGCGGAATTAAATCATATCCAGGTTTTGTTTGAATTGAGATAAATCCCAGAAGTGATAAAATAAGTATTTAGCATTATTACGTTAATGGAAATCAAAGATATAATGGCAGTTTATAAGATATTAATTTTTATTTTCATTGTAACACTGACCTTTAATGGTTGTTTTGATAGTGGAACAAATGATGATGAAGAAATTCCAACAGACTCTACAGAAGTCGTTAGTGGACTATTGGAACCAAAAAATGGAATTACACTTAATTATATCCATGTACTTTTTGAATGGGAACAAATACCAGATGCAAGTTATTACACAATACAGTTTTCTCAGGAACCTACCTTCACGACACCTATAGTATCTATTCAAGATAGTTCATTGTTATATTTAGAAACATCCAATATTGAATGGGAAAGATTATATTACTGGAGAGTCCGTGGATATAATTCATCTGGTCCAGTGGGTGACTGGAAAGGGCCATCATCTTTTACTATAGGTTCACCAATGTCGGATATAAGCGTTAAAACGTTTGCGGAAGATCAGGTAATGGAAGGAAAAACTGTTTTTAGTTCATTTTTTAATTATTATTCTGCAGTCATTGATTTTAATGGACGTGAAATATGGAATTCTGGGGATGAAAATTTAGTTTACTATAATTATTCTAAATCTGGAAACATTTTTGGTTCCGTCTATCAATCTGATTTGGAAAACAATCTTCCCGGGAAGGAATTTTCTTTTATAAAAGGAAAAATTTGGGAAGAACCAAATGATGATTTTCTTCATCACGATCTGATTAAACTGCCAAATGGAAATTATTTGGGTATAGTGGAAAAAACATCTATTGGTTCAATACCCATTGGTTCTTGGACAAATTTATTCCAGGATATTGGTTATATAGCGGATGGCTTAACACCTGAGTTTACATGGGTAGGCGATAAGTTAATTGAGTGGGATAAAGACACAAAAGAAGTGGTATGGTCCTGGGATGTTTTTGATCATTTTAACATGGCAGATTATGATCAATTTGGAGGGACATGGTATGGGGCTTACCAAAGTCTCAAGTATGACTGGACCCATGTTAATGCAGTCATATTCGATGAAGATGAAAGTGCTATTTATATCTCAACCCGCCACTTATCACGAATCACAAAAATTAATTATCCATCTGGAGAAATCATCTGGAATATGGGGCATCAGATGCCATCAGGAGATGTGGATATGGGAACCGATATAGGATTCAGTTTTCAACACAGTCTGCAAAAATTGGAGAATGGAAATATTCTCACATTCGACAATGGAAACCTAGCTCAGGAATTCAGGGGAACTGATGAACCTGTATCTAGGGCAATTGAAATTACAATCGATGATAATTCTGCTGAATTAATCTGGTCTTATGAACTCCCCGCAGATCTATTTGGATTTGCATCTGGGAATGTCCAAAAATTGAAAAATGGAAATGTTTTGGTCACTACTGTCGGTGGTGGCGGTACGAGTATTGAAGTGAATATTGATGGAGAAGTTGTTTGGGATGTGAGTTATAATCTGTCCCTGCCAAGTGGCGCTGTTTACCGCGCTCATCGTATTCAAAACCTATATCCATCATTATTTTATATCATTATAGACAATCTCCAAGAAGTTGATGGTAGTCCTGCTATATATTTCGAGGGAGATAACCCCACTATTTCATTGAGAATCCTAAATGAAGGGAAGACTCTAAATGATTTTAATTATGAAATAATCGATGATTTAAATTGGTTTAATCAAGAAATTGGCCAAACTCAAATTTTCCCAAATGGAGAAATAACACTTACTTTTACTGGATCAGTGACGGGAGAAGAAGATGTGGATACGATTATTTTTTCTGTTGTACCAAAAAATCACCAAGAAAATGGGAAATCAGTTTCTTTCCGAATATATAAAATATGATTATTTGCATACCAATAATAGTTCCTTAATCCCAAGTAGTTTATTATCATTCTTTCTTTAAAAAAGCCACTAATGTTTATTTATGATAATTGAAAAATATTCATCCATTTTATTTTTTCTTTTAATTATCTTATCATGCGAACGAGATTCGGAAGAATCCATCGATATACAAGGTTGTATAGATGAAACAGCCTGCAACTATGATTCGAGTGCCACAATAGATGATGGAGGTTGCGTTTTTGCTGATCAATATTGTAATAGTGATTGTGATTATACTCATTTTGAATCATTACCTTCGAGCTTGACAATTTTATCTGGCGATAGTTGTCTATATAACGCCGACATTTCAGTTTTAGACAGTATTATTAGATTAAATAGTCTTGAATATGATTCACCATTAGAGGTTGGCACTCAAACATGGTATAATGGGAGGCTTAGATTTCTGGTAGCTGGTAATTATGGAAATAGTTCCGGTGTGAATGATACGATTTATTTTTTACCGGACAACATAGGGAATTGGACAGAACTTGTATCCCTTTACCTTGAATGGAACCGTATCTCAGTATTACCAGATTCCTTTAGTGAATTGACGAGTCTCATAAATCTGTATTTGAATAATAACGTTCTTTCGTCACTCCCGGATAATTTGGAAAATTTGGAAAATCTTTACTTTTTAGATTTAGGCTATAATGAATTGTCATCGGTTCCTGAATTAATCTGTAATTTGGGAAATCTGAACTATCTTTGGCTTTTTAACAATAATCTAGAATCAGTACCGGAGTGTATGTGTGAAATGGATCTTGATTGGAATAATAATGACTATGGCGGATATCCTTATTTTGCTATTGGGGCGAATGCCCTTTGCGATAACATCCCATCCTGTATAGCGGAGAGTGAGCATTTTGAGTTAAGCTTAGACCAATTCTACTATTCTTTCCCCGTATATTCGCCCCAGGATTGTGATAGCACTTCCACAGCTGTCAATAAAAATTCACTCCTTTATTAATTCACGGTTTCACCGTCATATCCAAACCTATTCAATCCGGAAACCAGATTGGAAATAATGGGTCCATATGATAGAAAAATGATTTTTTTGATAAAAATTTAAAAGAAATATTTTAATTCAAATCGGATATGGGAGAAATCTTCCATTTTATTAAACTGATAATTTTCTCCATCCGGATGATCTTTTGATCCAATGACTTTTGTCACACCCAGTAGTCCTAAAAAATCCTGGGTTATATTATATTCAATTTTGTATTCAGTTAATGAACCGGGAATTCCAGAGACTCCTTCATAAAGATCTAAATCAAGCATGGATGTCATTGAAATTTTCAATTGTTCATTCATGAACGTTCTGTCCATGATGATAATCCCTGCTTTATTTGTGATCACAGCCAAAGGGACACCCATCCCAGGTGTGAAAAAATTAGCCGGGGTCATATTTTCCAGATCAATTGCAATATTTGGAATCGATGGTAAATCAGGTAAACTGCCTGCGGAATAGTTCAAAGTATCATGAGTAAAATATTGTGCAATAAAATTAATATTAAATGGTAACTCAGTTTCAAGCTGAATTGTGGATTGTAAATAATTCGATTTTTCTATGAGGGGGATTGAAAGCCAGAGATTATCATAGTAGTCTGTGTCAATAGGACATTCCCTTTCAATATTGGAATTTTGATCTTTAGTAGAGAAGTATCCAAAATCTCCTCGTAAGATAAACCAATCTGTGAGAAACAAGCCGCCCATACCAAATACATTTGTTTTCCGATAACCAAATAGAATATCGATATAAGCAAATGATAGATCAGGATTTACTTGTTGTCCATTTACAAATGCATTTACCCCAGTTAGGTTAAATACACGGTCATACCCAGAATAATAAGCCATAGAAATCTCGCCCATGCCAAACGAATATGTGCCCTGAGCACCGCCTTCAAAGGGCAGCCCGTCTATGGGTAGCATTTGATCTGAGGACGGATAAATTGGGAGTGTAATGGGGAAATCATCATTTCCTGACGGAAGGCGATTGGTAGTATGGAAGGGTGAGAATACAATATTGAATTTTAAGTTGTCCATGTAATAGTCAAATGTACCGGAAATGGTTGCTTTTTTACGGTCACGCCCTAAGAAAAATATATAATAATAATCGAATGCACTGGCGTTATCCAATGGACTATTCTCATCCACATTGCCCCAGGAATGGATCTGTTTTCCAACCCTGAATTCATAATTACTGCCACTATACGTTGCGTATAATTCACGCATATCAAACCAAAACATCTTATGTAGATTTGTTGTATTAATATCATCTTTCAATTGGAACTCTAACGTTATATTTCCATTTAGCGAAATATTTTCAGACTGATGAGAAAAATCTAAAGACCCCATCCGATAGGGAATGTCAATCAAGGAATAATCAGATAGTCTTGAAATATGACCGAAATCCACATATCCATTAAAGGAGAATAGAGGGTTTTTACCAAATAGATATGTCAGACTTAACGCAATGGCTACTTTTTTCATGAATTGCCCTTGTTTAATAAAGTTTCGTTAAGCCAGTTTAACACTTCATTCCCTTGTGTTACCCATGCTCTGGTTAGGCCAAAATCAGGGAAATTCCCCAACAGCTCTCCATTCCAGGCATATATAACTTTTGTCTTATTTGGCTCAAGTGCAGTCAATATCCAGATTCCTGCAGCGTTAGGTAACCGTACATGATCTGGATCTAATATTCCCTCCGGATGAGCCACAGCAGTGAACACAAAAACCCAGCGATCAACCAGGTTTTCAATATTGTACTTAACAATGTAATCCCTGCCATCAAAAGGGAAAGGCATATCTAATACAATTTGGACCACATCTGTTCCAAGTCGATTTGTTTTTGTGACCCGATCAAAAATATCTGGATAATGATCTAAGTCTTGAATCGCCATTGAAATTTTATCAATTGAATGATTTAACACTGTTTCAGCCCGACTGATGGGGAAATCATCATAGGTGCACCAAGAAATAGAAACAGCACCGGATTGCAGGTTTTCCCAACCGGTCATTATCTCAATTCCATGAAGATCCAATGAAAATAATTGGTTAAGAGCCAAACCCAATACAACGAATAATTTTTTCATTTGTTAGTTTAAAAAGGTTCTATATATCTGTTCACAATCCTGCCTGATCCTTTCTTCCGTTAATCCAAATTTTTTCAAGTTATACTTATGCCCGCTTTCATACCGTCGTTGTTCTTCAGCGGTTATTTGAATTTGTTTTGTTAATTCAGATGTAGGTTCAACTTGGATAAATTCAAGAATCGACGCCATCAGAGGTTCAAACTCAGTCATCATGGTATCAAAACGAACAATATGTACTTTTTCCTTATTAATATTTCCTGAAGTCCAATCATCATGAAATCGATTCAATAATTGCACCAAAGCTGTATATAGCCGTTCAATAAATCGTGTTTGTAATTTTTCATCCAAAGACCAAAAGTTAAATTTTTTATCTAATACGCCTGTAACCAAACTTAATCCGGAAGGAATTACACTTAAGGGATCCCTTATCATATATAGGACCTTTGAATCAGGAAACCGTTTTTGAAATGCAGGAAGGGTGCCACTTAAACTAAATAATTTGCCAATATATCGATCGCCCTTATTTGAGATCATATTTCGTTTCCACATGGATTCAAACCAGTCAAAGTCTCGTTTGGATGTGTCGCGTAATTTTGGATCTACCCAGTGAAAAAGGTCTTGTTCATCAAATGTTAATATAAAACCATAGAAAAAGAATCCATCTAAATATCGAAATAGGAGTGAAACGTCATCTGTTTCAATAGAAGTAAGGCTTGTTTTATGAGCCGCTGTAGAATGGTGCCTAGCGGGACTTATGATTTCCATTAGAGGAAGAAACGGCTTAAGAATTTTTTGTAGTATAACGGATGGATAGACCATCTGCCAAAGCTGGGACCCCGTGCCAATATTTTGTTTAATTAAAAAGCGATGAAGAAAAGTTGTCCCGGATCTTGGATTCCCAACAATAATAATTGGATTCTTTAGTGGTCTACGTATTGCCCAAAAAATAATATGGTCAACCAGCCTTCCAATTAATACGGTTAAACGGAGCAACAAAATCAATAACCCTGTAAATAATGGTGATGCCCATGTGTTGAAGGTTTTTCCAACAATAAGATATGCGCGTGAAATGCGTTTAAGTGTCATCTACTTCAGTTTCGTTATTATAATCTAACTAAGGGGTTTTTATCAAAAATTAATTATTTAACTATATGACTAAGTAAGTGTCTATTAGTTAAATTTAATTGACCATTAACATTAAAAAGATAGCTACGATTAAAAAATGAAAAAGACTTTAATATTATTTATTTATTTACCCATTGTTTTATTAGGACAAACATTTAACGGTATGACCCTATTCGCTCCTACGCAGGGCGGTGGGGGTGGTTCATTTAACTCTTATCTTGTCAATAATGATATGGATGTTATCAAGTCTTGGAGTCATTCAAGAGGGGCAGCAAGTATGCCCTATCTTTTACAAGATAGTACTTTGGTCTATCCCTATCGGGTTCAAAACCCTACAATGAGTTCAGGTGGAGTCGGAGGCGGTATTTCTAAATATAGTTGGGATGGTGACTTACAATGGAACTATGAGATATCTAATAATACTTACCAGCATCATCATGATATAGAGCCACTTCCAAATGGTAATATTCTAGTAATAGCCTGGGAAAGAAAAACAGATACAGAAGCCTATGCGGTCGGCAGACAATCCATTGATAATTCTTTAAATGAAATGTGGGCCGAAGCTATTCTGGAAGTGGAACCTGTTGGAACGAATGAAGCAAACATTGTTTGGGAATGGCATATCTGGGATCATCTTATTCAAGACGTTGATTCTGGACTACCAGGTTTTGGTGTTATATCGGAACATCCTGAGTTACAGGATATAAATTATGGTAATGCTGGAACTAGTCAAGGTCCAGGAGGCCCCACTGGAGATTGGAAACACCTTAACGCTATTAATTACAACTCAGAATTGGATCAAATTGTTATTTCCTCGCGACATCATGACGAGATATATATTATTGATCATAGCACAACAACAGAAGAAGCAGCTGGCCACAGTGGAGGTAATTCAGGTATGGGAGGTGACTATTTATATCGTTGGGGTAATCCACAGGCCTACGGAAGAGGCAACAACTCTGACCATCAGCTAGCTAGTCAACATGGTGTGAACTGGATCCCACAAGGATATCCTGGAGAAGGGAACTTGATCCTATTTAATAATAATTATACAAATTCAACGTCCGCAGTTTTTGAGTTTAATACTCCATTAAATGAAAATGGGACATATGATATTGATGACGATCAACCTTTTGGCCCCGATAATCCTACGTGGTTTCATGCTGGGGATTTCCATACACAGATGCAAGGCGGGGCTTTTCGGCAGCCAAACGGAAATACTTTGGTCACCGATTGTGATGATGCCTATATGTTTGAAGTGACGAATGATCATGAAGTGGTTTGGAGTCATGAATATGGGCGTCCATATACGATAGCACGAGCACAAAAATATCCGCTTAATTATCTGGGTGGCGGTTTTCCTGAATTCACCGTTGGTGATGTAAACTTTGATGGCTCACTAGATGTAGCAGATATATTACATATTTCAGACATGGTGTCAGGATATGGATATAATCCAACTCCGCCAGCAGATTATAACGAGGATGGATCTGTCACGACAATAGATGTTATTCTCATCTCCCTATACATTATAAATAATTAAATAATAAAAATAAATACTTGTCAAATAAGCGAATTAATTCATAATATGGGAAACGAAATAAACGAATATCGTTTCCATTATACATGTCATCTAAACAACAATTAAACCAAATCCTTGAAGGCGGGTTTGATTCGGTAACAGAAACAGGCGTTCGCGCATTTACTGTCGAATCGCTTGCAAAACGACTGGCGATGAGTAAAAAAACGATCTATAAGTTTTTTCCTACAAAGGAAAAATTAATTCGTTCTATTATGCAATTTGTATTTAACCAAATTAATTCGACCTTCAATAAAGTTATGATTGATGAACCCAATCCCGCTGTCCAATTCATAAAAATTATGGAAACGATTGCAAAATTTGCTGGAAGAGTTCCAGTGGATAAAATCGCTGAACTAAAATCGCTTCACCCAGAAATTTGGAGGGAGATCGAATCATTCCGATTAAGTCACCAAGATGATTTCTTTACAATATTAAATAATGCCCAGTTAAAGGGGTTGGCACGCGATGATATTAATATGAGGGCTGCGT
>Ga0257115_1002506_pt1 | contig 10896 bp, 8 predicted proteins | sample SI112_100mmetaG_FD_194465 | JGI IMG/M metagenome (GOLD analysis project Ga0257115, IMG submission 194465) | Marine microbial communities from Saanich Inlet, British Columbia, Canada - SI112_100m | ecosystem: Environmental > Aquatic > Marine > Inlet | place: Canada: British Columbia | collected...
TTAGGAATTCCAACCATTGGTGGAGAAGTTGAATTTGATGAGTGTTATGAGAATTATGCACTAGTTGATGTTGCATGTGTAGGGCTTGGTAAAAAAGAAAATTTAATCAAAAATCATGCAAAGAAAGGAGATATTGTAGTATTACTGGGTGGCTCTACAGGACGAGACGGTATTGGCGGTTCTCAATTTGCATCTGATTCTTTGGAATCTGAAGACCGTTCTGCTGTACAAATACCTGACCCGTTTATTGAAAAATTAATCATAGAGGCAATCCTTGAGGCAAGAAATCAAAAATTAATTCATGCTATGAAAGATTTAGGTGGAGGGGGACTATCCTGTGCAATTTCTGAAACTGCAGATGCACTAGACATTGGAATTGAAATGGATGTTGATAAAGTTCACACTAGAGAAAATGATATGCATCCAGACGAGATCATGGTATCTGAATCTCAAGAGCGAATGCTAATTGTAACTAATAAAACAAAATTGAAAAAACTACAAAATATTTGTGATAAGTTCCGTATTGGATGCTCTGTTATTGGTAGTGTAAAATTTGATAATAATGTACATATCAAAAAAGGCAAAAAAACATTTGCTAATTTATCTGCAGATATTGTTGCAAATGCTACTTTGCTTGATTTACCCTCAAAAAAGCCAACATATTTGGAAACTATTACACAAGAAAAGAAACTCAAACCAATAACTGATTATTCTAAAATCATGATGAAATTACTTGCATCTCCAAACATTGCAAGCAAAATTTGGGTTTATAGTCAATATGATCATGAAGTGGGAATTCGAACTGTGATAAAACCTGGCGGAGATGCATCTGTGTTAAGATTAGATAATGGAAAATTTCTTTCAGTAAAAATTGATGGAAATCCAAAACAATGCTACATTAATCCTAGAGAAGGTGCTATCGGTTGCTTTGAGGAGGCATGTAGAAATGTTGTTTGTACTGGAGCAAAACCAATTGGAATGCTTGATCATTTACAATTTGGTAGTCCAAAAGATCCTGAAATATTTTGGACATTTTTAGAATCATTAAAGGGATTAACTGACTTTGCAAACGAATTCAAAATCCCATGTATTGGTGGTAAAGTAAGTCTGTATAATGAAACCCCTTCAGGTCCAATAAAACCTACTCCGCTTATTGGTGTTTTAGGACTAATTGACAAAAAACCTCTTGTTTCACAAAAAATTCAATCTGGAGATAACCTTGTCATTATCGGTGATACCAAAGATGAACTTGGTGGCTCTGAATATTTTGAATACATTCACAAGTTTATTGGAGGTAATTGCCCGACAGTTGATTTTAAAGAATCAAAGAAAAATATGAAATCTGTTCTTGATTCTATAAAACAACAGATCCCAAAATCTGTGCATGATTGCTCAAAAGGAGGATTGGCAGTTGCAGTAGCAGAACTGTGTATGACTAATCAGATAGGATGTAAAGTTTCATTGAATAAAGTTCCTGGAGAAAAATTAACTGATGATAGAATCTTATTTTCTGAAAGTCATTCTAGATATATTTTAACAATAGATGAAAAAAATATTAAAAAATTAGAAAACATTCTCAAAAAGAACAAAGTCACATTTCAAATCATTGGCAAATTTGGTGGTAAAAAAATTCATTTTGCTAATGGCACAAAATCTATTATTACTTTGGATGTGGATAAGGCACAAAAAACTTGGTTGAATTCATTAAAAAATTTAGTACTTAGCTGATTCCTACATCTTAATCATATCATTATGTTTGATTATTCTGAATTGATAAAAGACAAGATTAATCTTGATTATTTTCATTAATCCATGTTTTAATTAATTCAGTCAACTCCATGATTTTTGGGTTTTTACTTGAAATGGTTATCTTGTAATCATTTTCTTCTATACATACATCTGAATCCATATATTCTCCATATTCCATTTGTATGTCATTTATCGATACGTTTGTCACTTCTGTTTTATTTTGTATTTGTTCATTTGAAAAATTCACAAATTTTCCAAATTTTTCACAAAATCCTGATTTGGCTTGCTCCATTTCATTCAAAATGCTTTCTTGTAGGATTTGATTTTCAGATCTGGATAAATGAGTCCCAGAATAATCTATTACTTTATTCCCATTTGAGCCAAATTCAGAATTCGTCACGTTTCCAAATAGACGTTCGTTAATCTCCTGTATAATTTGATCATGTCTTTGTATTATTTCATTAAACCATATGTTATCTCGTTTGATTGTGGTGGAATTTCTATAATCACTTTGTATTTTTTGTTGTATGGTATCTTTTAATGATTGAACAGTCCCCTTTTCTATCTCTACTAACTCTTGATTTTTAGTCTCTTCTACCAATCCTTCATCATATGTTATATTTTCATTTTCTGATTCAATTGGAAACATTAGAATATCTGTTCCGTAAAATACACATTCATTATTTTCATTAGTGTCTTCAGGACATACACTTGGACCATATACAACTGGTAATAATGTAAATCCTCCAACTAAAATAAAAACAAATAAAATTATTTTCATAATTTTGGATTAACAATAATTGTTAATAATTCTTCTAATTTTAAAAATATATTTTATCATTAAGAAACATCATTGTGACTAAAAATGAAGAAAACTATATTATTATTAATATCATGTCTAAAGTTCTGAAAAATCAAATAATTACATATCATTTGTGGGGAGAATTCCTTTGAAATTATATAAAAAAATACTGGTAATTTTTATTATTTTGAATGTAGGTATTGTTGGCTCTGTCTCATTATTTTTAATGACTGGATTCCAAGATGTTATAATTGATCATGAGATTGAGTCAAGAACTTTGGAAATTACTGAGAAAAAACAAAAAATTGAAAATTTTGTGGAATCAAAGTCAGAAAAAATAAAATTAATTTCTACACTTCCTGAAATTCAGGGCTTTTTGAAATTCAATGAATATGGTAAATTAGAAAATGTTGGATATTCAGAACAAGAGTGGTCTGGCCTTCTTCAGAATCAATTTAGAAATATCTCAAACACTGATGCTGATTTACAACAAGTTAGAATGTTTGACAGGGATGGTATGGAATTATTGAAATTAAATATTCTTGATGGGGAATTTTTTACAACTTTTAAATCTGAGAAATTAGATGGCGATCAAAAATATTATTTTGAAGATACTTTGTTTGATGATTCTGTATCTGTTTCAAACATTGCATTACACACTGAAAATGGGAATCTGATACTACCTCATACTCCGATCATGACCTTCATCACTCCTGTTACTGATGGTAGCGATGAACAAATGGGATTACTGGTTTTATCCTATGATGTAACTAATTTACTATCTTCTGTTGAGGAGTCACCTGTTGGGAATATGGTGATGATTGATCAAGATGGTTTTGTTATTCAAGACAATGACAAAAGTAAAATTTTTGGAAAACAGCTTGGAACTGGACATAATTACTTTACAAATTTTGACGAGTTGAAAAATTCCAGCATCCTTCATGATTCTGGATTTATTGTAGATGATGATTCTTTGTATAAAGTTTGGAACAAAGTCCCACACCCTTCAAATTCTGAAAAATATTGGATTTTAATTTATGAAATTAAAGATACAGAATTGTATGCTCCTATCACATCAATAATGATCAATTCATTATACATAATTGGCATAATCATGGCTGTTACTGCTGTCATCACATTAATTGTATCAAAACATGTTTCAAAACCTCTAAAATTACTTACAGAGAGAATCAATAAAGCAGAAAAGGGAGAATTGGATACAGATATCCCAATTACGGGTAATGACGAAATTGCAAAAATCAATTTAGCATTTAATGACTTAACCACCACTTTACGTGATTCAAAAAATACTGTAGAGGGACAACAAGTAAAATTAAAAAAGCAATTAAATGATTTGAAATTTTTCAAAAAAGCATTAAACGAATCTACTTATTTTGCCACTTCTGATTTGAATGGGAATTTTACATTTGTTAATGATAAATTTTGTCAAAATACGCAATATACAAAAGAAGAATTAATCGGAAAAAATCCACGAATTCTAAAATCTGGAGAACATGATTCAGAATTTTACAAGAGTATGTGGGACCATTTGTTAAGTGGACGAGTTTGGATTGGAGATATCAAAAATAAGAAAAAAGATGGCTCAGCATATTGGGTAAAAGAAATTTTGATTCCAAAACAAAACCTTGATGGAAAAGTCATAGAATTTATTATCATTCAAACTGATATTACAATTCAAAAAGACAGCGAATCAGAATTATCTGCTTCTTTGGATCATCTCACAAAATCTCAACAACTACAAAATGAATTTTTAGAGACATTCTCAAAGGAATTACCCATTCCAATTGATTCTATCCAAAAACTGTGTAGAGTTTTAAAGTATGATGAACTGGGTGTTAAACTATCTGAAGAACAACGCCAAAATGTAGATACAATTTATGCTAATACTAAAAAACTTGATTATATTTTAGATGAATTTCTAAGCATGTTTAGACCTGATTACAAAAAAGAAATTTCTGAAAATTAGGACATTAATTTCATTAGTGTTGACCTGATTTTGATCGCAAATACTGATCAGGATTTTTATTCTTCAAATTATGTTCTAAATCAGGTTGGATTGCTTTATTCAAGCTAATATTTTGAGGTTATTTCTTCATGCCCAAAATGGGGACCAAATTTAACATGGTTAAGGAGAATTGTGGCGTTGTTGGAATTTACAGTCTTAGCGGAACCAATGTTGTCCCCCTGGTCTTTGATGCTTTACGTGCTTTACAACATAGAGGACAAGAGGCGTGGGGATTTGCAGTTCCAAACAAGGCTCCGTTTAAACGCGTAGGCTTGGTTTCACACTCTTCATCTGAATTCAAAAAAATTGCCAAAGAATATGAGTCTCCATGTGTCATTGGACATGTGCGATATTCTACAATGGGTACTAGCACATTAGATAATGCGCAACCATTGAAAGTAAAAGATCTTTGTATTGCACATAATGGGACAATTGCCAATGCCCAAGAACTATCTAATTTGGTTGGTGGATGCTCTTTTACTCCACAAAATGCAAGTGATACTTTGGTTGCAGCACAAAGATTAGTTTCATTAATTTCTGAAAATGGTGATATGGGAAAAGCACTTTCAATTTTAAAAAATGAAATGGTGGGCTCTTATTGCTTTACATTTATCTCTGATGATAATTCTGTTTATGCTGCACGTGATCCTAAAGGATTTCGTCCTATGGTTTTAGGTCATAAAAAATCTGATGATACATACATTGTAACTTCTGAATCAGCTGCAATCACTGCAGTTGGTGCAACTCTTCAAAGAGATGTTGTTCCAGGGGAATTAATTAAATTAAGTAAAACTGGTTTAGAAACTGAACTATTTTCTACTGATTCTTCTCGTGCACATTGTTCTTTTGAATTTACCTACTTTGCACATCCTTCTAGTAACATGGAGGGACACAACATTTACGTTTCAAGGAAAAAAATTGGACAATTTATGGCAAAAAAATTCCCAATCAAAGATGCAGATTTGGTAATTCCAGTTCCGGACTCTGCAAGACCTGCAGCATTAGGCTATGCTCAAGAACTGGGTGTTTCTTTTGATGAAGGTTTGCTAAAAGACAGATACAGCAAGAAAGGCCCATTGCGAAGTTTCATTGAACCCCATCAAAGTGACAGGGTGGATATTAATCGTTGGATAATTCCAATCAGTGAAATAATTAGAGACAAACATGTGGTAGTAATCGATGATAGTTTGGTTAGAGGTACTAGTTCAAAGGCTATCATCAAGGCGCTTCGTCGTTCAGGTGCCAAAAAAATCAGCATGTTAATCACATATCCCCAAATTAACTATCCGTGCTATGCTGGAATTGATTTTCCATCTCAAGAAGAACTGGCAACTTTCACTAATGGAAAAAATATGACTGTGGATGAGATTACTGAGATGGTTAGAAAAAGTATTGATGTGGACTTTTTGGGGTATAATGATGCTGAGAATTTAGCTAATGCAGTTGGAATTCCTAAAGATTCAATGTGCTTTACATGTTCTTCTGGAAATTATGATTCACTTGGAATTCAACCTGATTTTACTAAACGTGAACAAGTAAAGACAACAAACTAAAATTTACAAATTGGGGATTTAATTAAATACAGTTCTAATTGACATGTAATATTATGCAAGCAATATGGAATGGAACAGTAATTGCAGAAAGTGATGATACTGTAGTAGTTGAGGGAAATCATTATTTTCCATTTGATTCAATCAAAGAAGAGTATTATTCTAAAACTGATATGACTACTGTGTGTGGTTGGAAAGGAAGGGCCAATTATTACTCTGTAACAGTTGATGGAAAAACCAACAAAGATTGTGCATGGTATTATGCAGAACCAAATGATGCTGCATCCAAAATTAAAGGTATGGTTGCGTTTTGGAATGGTGTTGATGTAAAATAACTCGATATACTTTATACCAAATTCCCTTTTTTGGGAATGCCATATCTTTTTAAGCCATACTATTTCTGTAATTTTGTGGATAGTACCAAGTCTAAGATTTACTTTGTTGTTTTAACTGCTTTACTTGTTGGTGGATTTCCAAATTTTATGGCTCAAGAGGCACATGCTCATGCAGTAGCAGGCGTTCCAACAGTTGCTACTATTCAAACAACATCCAGCACAACTATTCTTATTACTTTTAATGAACACGTTGATAGTGTTACAGCTAATGTAGGTGGGCAATTCACACTTTCTACTGGCGGTACAATTTCTTCTAATGATATTACAGGTGGCTCTGATACCATTACTTTGACTACTGATACTGCTTTTGCAACTGATGCTTTACCGACTGTTACTTATGTTGCAGGAGATGTATTAGATCTTGATGAAAATAATGCATTAGCTGGTTTTGGCCCTACAGCAGCTACTGATTTAGCTCCTGCTACTTTTGTATCTGCAGCGACTACTTCTGCTACAACAATTGACATTACATTTTCTGAAGACATAGTTGATACTTCTGTTGAGTTAGCTGATATTGTAATTGGCGGAGTTGCTGGTGGTAATGATATTAGTGCAAAAAGTGTTACAGGTGCTGTACTTACAATTACTACTAATGGTTATGATATACTTAGTTCTGATAATCCTACGATAACTGTCACTCTGACTGCAAATGAGCTTGAAGATACAGGCACTTTGAATGATACTGTTACCTTTGGTCCATCTGCAGTTACAAATAATGAAGCTCTATCTGCGAGTGGAAGTGGATGTGAAAATTGTGAGGCTCCAACACTTGGTGTAAACTCACAATCAAAAAGAATCGTTGAAAATGGATTTACATACAATGGTAAACCAACTGATGCTGAGAGATTCTTCACACCATACCCATTAATCACTGCAACTGTAGGTAAACAAAATACTGCAGTATTCAAAATATATGAAGACAAAGGCCCTGAAAATATCAAACATTTCTCATTTGCATTTGGATTATCCAAAGGTCAAATTATTAGTGAGAGTAAAGCAATGATTGAATTAGATATTGATCATGAGGGTACTGAGACTGTAACTGTCACTGATCCTGAAAATGCTTCAGATAATATCGTAGTCTCCACAAACATTACAAACTGTAATGGTGATGATTCAGATACTAAATGTCTAATGGTTACAATTGATCATAGATTCCGAGCACCACTTGATTTCAATATTGTTGGAACTGATGTGTGGGATATGAACCGAAACAGCTGGCAAAATTATTTCAATCACGGAATTGAAGTTACTGGTGAATCACTAAATCCTGCAAAAGAACATTCTGGAATTAATGCAGGTCATATTTACCATCTAACTGAAACTGGAAAAACTACCGCAATTGATGAGTTTGGTAGTACATGGACATTTCAATATGGATTGTGGATGAAAGATTATATCAAAAATATAAAAATCTCAGATTCCACTTCCATGTCTGACAGATTACATCCAAACTTTGCAGGTTACAAAGAATTACAGATTCAATACGCAATCACTAAATTACTGGAAAGCTGTCCAACATGTCTAGATTCCTATGCTGATTTTGATGATTCATTTGGACACTCCTACCCTGATGAGATTAACAAATTAGATAGTCCTGAAATATTGCAAAAGATGGTTTTAGAAAATCAAAAAGCTCAAGTAATTATGAATTACTTACTTGATCCTGTATCTTATTACCGTTAATCTTTTTCAGTTATCTTAGATCATGTAAGTGGATTTTAACAATCAAAATCAAATAAATCTGTTGAGTAATAAAAGAAATTCTGTATGATCACTCAAAAAAATAATTGACAAAAATTTACAATAAATTCTTTGACCCAAAAACTATGATGTATCTAGTTTAGATAATCAATTTATGATATTATCATCAAAATATAATGCAATATGTTTTGGATTAGTTTTCTTTGATAACTTTACATGTTCTTCAGTTTTTGATAACCATGCATCTACATCATCATTAACTGATTTCATAATTCATAATGGAATATGATTTGAGAAATACATGTCGAGTAAATCTCAATTACTTTGATCGATACTATTTTTGACCTTTCTTTTTGAATCATATCCTGACATACTGTGTATATGAAAAGAATGTTGGATGTATTGGGTTCTAAGACTTTAATCCCTAAAAACAAGTCTCGATATTATTCATTTAGTAAACCTGGATGGATAATCCAAATGTTCACTTCCTGATCCTATCACTTTCTATTCTTCATCAAAGTCATAATCGTCATCATCATAACATTCAATGAAATCAAAATTATATAATTTCATAATGTCTATATTTTTTGATTAAACTTATACCTTAAGCATATGAATGCTGTTTTTTACTATATCTATATAGTTAATACTCAAATAATTAACTCCTAGCAGTTAAATCCCATCAAAATTACACGTAATTGTTTGAAATTCCTCTCTAGTGGCAAGGTAAAGGATCTTTATGATGTGGATGAGAGTACCATCCTTTTCAAATTCTCCGATAGGGTGTCCGCATTTGATGTAAAATTCAATCAAGACATACCAAAAAAAGGAGAAGTTTTGTGTAAATTTGCTGAATTTTGGTTTAATGAATTGGATGTTCCAAATCATTTCATAAAAAGAGAATCTGATACTGAGATTTTGGTAAAAAAGATGGATATGCTTCCAATAGAGTGTGTTGTTCGAGGATATTTTTATGGCAGTCTAATTAGTAGATGGAAAAAAGGTGAAGTCAAAGTTCCAGATGGCACTGATACTACAATGGCTGCAATACTACCTGTGCCAATATTTGATCCTACTACCAAGTCTGAACATGACGTCCCAATTGACAAATCAAAAGCACTGGAGATGAATTTAGTTACAGAAGAACAATTTGATTGGTTAGAAAAAACATCTATTGATATTTACAAAAAAATGGCAGAAGTTGCAGATAATGTTGGGTTTATCCTAGCTGATTTGAAATTAGAATTTGGATTGTTAAATGGAAAAATAACTTTGGGTGATTCTATTGGTCCTGATGAGTATAGACTATGGCCCAAAGACTCCTTTGAGGTTGGGAAAATTCAAGAAGCATATGACAAACAACTCTTACGTGATTGGCTTACTGCAAATGGGTATCAAAAACAATTCGATGATGCTCGTGATGAGGGAAAAGAACCAACAGCTCCCCAAATACCTCAAGAGATTATTTCAAAAATGACCCAACGTTATGTTACAGCTTTTGAAAAACTCTCAAAAACATCTCTCTGACTCTGTTATTGATTCATTGTTGACTAGATGTTAACTTTCAACTCGAATTAGTTTTTTGACGATACGTAATATTATACCTTGATGGCTATTTGCAGACATATCTTTTCAGAATTTGCGTTTTTTGATATTTTACAATATTTTTAGAACCACTACAATAATTACTATGCCAATACAATTAAGATGATAGAGGTATTATAATTACTGGAGCAATTACAATATTTTTAGTAGGATAAGATATTTTTTAGTACCGGTCACACTATTTTTGTAACAATCCCATAATTATAAAAGTTAAAAAAAATTGATGCGATTAGACAAAAAAATATGATACAAGGATCTTTTAGATCAGTTCTATACCTAAAATTAACATGTCAACGTTACTAGAAAAGCAAATCAAAGTTAATCGTATTGTTACGACAAATATTGGACACGCACGAGCAATTGACGACCCTGCACGTGCAAAAATTATAGAGATTTTATATCATCAAGCATTGTCTGCTGATCAAATCTGTACATCTCTAAAAAAATCCGGATTCAAAAAAGCACTAACTACGGTTCGTCATCATTTGGATATTCTAAAAGAATCGGGATTAATTGAGATTAGTAGAATTGAAGAATCTCGTGGTGCTATAACAAAATTTTACAGTACATCTACAAAACTGTTAGATTTTCAAATACCTGAAGATTTTGATTCTACATATTCCAAAGTCATTGATAATACATCTGAAAAGATCGAAAAGATTCTCAAAGCAATAACTCCAAAAACTAGCAAGACAAAGGGAAAAAAATCTGAAGGATATTCTCAATACTTGGTAATGGAAATTATGAATCGTGCCATGACTAATGTGCTTGAAAACGGCAAAAAATAATGGATGATAAAGTAGTCCAATTATTTTCTGCAAATAATTTGGTCTTCATTGCAACCGTGATGAAAGATGGCTCTCCTCAGGTATCTCCTGTTTGGGCAAACTTTGAAGATGGGCATGTGTTGATAAATACTGCAGAAGGAAGAATCAAACACAAAAATGTTTTACGTGATCCGCGTGTTGCAGTATCTGTTGTATCAAAAGATAATCCGCTTGACATGACAACAATCCGTGGAGTTGTAACAGAACTAATTCCAGATTATGATTATTCTCATGCAGA
>Ga0257115_1002509_pt1 | contig 10889 bp, 13 predicted proteins | sample SI112_100mmetaG_FD_194465 | JGI IMG/M metagenome (GOLD analysis project Ga0257115, IMG submission 194465) | Marine microbial communities from Saanich Inlet, British Columbia, Canada - SI112_100m | ecosystem: Environmental > Aquatic > Marine > Inlet | place: Canada: British Columbia | collected...
CTTGATTAGCATTATCCAACCCTGCAATAAAACGAAGTGCAGAACTCTTGCCACTACCACTATCTCCTAACAAGGCAAATATATCACCTTGATCTAACTCTAGATTAAACCCATCTAGAACTTCATTATTTTTATAAGTGAGTGATAAATCGCTAACTGTTAACATTTAATATGTAAATACTAATAAGAATGATTATCAGTATTATATAAGAAATCAATCAAAAAAACCTTGGTATTACGAAAATTACCTTTAAATTTAATGTTAATTATTCACAATGCCTACAATTAGAAATAGTCGTAATAGGGATAGAGGTTTTAGAAGTCTTACTACCGTAGCGCATCAACATATAAATTGACACTCCAAGCAGTGCAACACTAAACACTATCCAAAATATTGAACTCGTAGGATGTTGTGAAAAAGTTGCCGTTTGATAAAACGTTACTGCAACTACATAAGCCAACCCGGTTGACCACAGCGCACCAATCGTTGCCCAACCTCTGCCCACTTCACGCACCATAGCGCCCAAAGCAGCGACACACGGAAAATACAATAAAATAAACAATAGATAAGCAAAGGCACCCGCCTTTCCATCAAAACGCGACACCATGACACCAAAGGTATCGGTAGATACTTCTTGTGAAGCTGCTGCCAAATCCTGAGAGTGCGTATCATCTAAAATGCTTAAACCGAGTGGATCGGATATATTATCAAGTGCATCACCAAGATTAACAGGTACAGTTGCGAGTGCCTCACCCAAACCACCTAATAAATCATATTCAGCTTCTTGTTCAGAAGTGCCTGATTGCTCTGCAGCCATATTTGAATAAAGTGAATCAAGCGTACCCACCACAACCTCTTTGGCCAAAATACCAGTAACAATACCAACGGTTGCTGGCCAATTATCCTCATGAATACCCATTGGTTCAAACACAGGTGTTACTGTTTGTGCTAATGCGCTTAATGCAGAATTTTCAGAATCTTGATTACCAAAAGTTCCGTCCATACCAACACTATTAACCACGTTAATAAGTGTAACTACAACAACAATAACCTTTCCTGCGCCTACGACAAAGCCTTTTAATTTATTCCAAGTATTAATACCTAGATTTCTAAGTGATGGTAATTGATAGCCCGGAAGCTCCATTAAAAAATCACTGGTTTCATCTTCTTTAAAAGCACGCTTTAAAATTAAGCCCGTAAAAATAGCAAAAATAACGCCAATTAAATACAGCGCAAATACAATATTTTGCCCGCCTACTGGGAAAAATGCTGCTGCGAATAATGCATATACTGCCAATCTTGCACCACACGACATAAACGGTGACATCATTACTGTAGTTACTCTTTCTCTGTGTGTATCAAGTGTTCGAGCCGCCATAATGCCGGGCACGTTGCAACCAAAACCAACAATTAACGGAATAAAAGCCTTGCCAGACAAGCCAATACGGCGCATAAATTTATCCATAACAAAAGCAGCGCGAGCCATATAGCCCACCTCTTCTAATAAAGTTAGAAATAAATATAACGATGCAATAATAGGAATAAAAGTAGCTACCACTTGAATACCACCACCAACACCATCAGCGATAATTACTTGTATAAATTCAGGTGCGCCAATATTAATCAGAACCTCTCTCATGCCGTCTACAAAAATAACACCTGCAGTCATATCAAAGAAATCAATCAGCGCGCCACCAAAATTAATACTAAATAAAAACAGCAAATAAATAACCATTAAGAAAATCGGCACACCTGTCCAAGAGCCTAACACCCAGCGATCCACATTATCAGATATTGTTTTGGTGAAACTTGATGCATGAGTAATAGCGGCATTAGCAATTTTACTGGCCGCATCAAATCTAGTTTTTGCCTCTAATAACTCAACAGCCTTATTATCATTTTCTAGCTGTTCAATTTGAGCTTTCGGATAATCAATATTAAATTTATCTAGTGGCTGATATTGATTAGCTGCATCTGCAAAAATAGCCAAATCTAATGATTCTTTTAAAGAAATAGGAATCACTTCACAACCAAAAGACTTTTTAATTAATTCAACATTAACATCCATGTCGCGTTTAGCCACCACATCCATCATGTTGAGTAGCACAACAATATTAACACCCAACTCTCTTAGCTGAGTGGTTAAGTAAAAACCTCTTTCCAAAGTTGATGCATCAACAATATTAAAATATAAATGGTCAGGATTATTTAGTGCAAAGTCTCTGGCAATTTGTTCATCTAATGAAGAGTTTTTATCGTCAATAGAGTAAACACCTGGTAAATCAACCACTAAAAACTGCTGATTATTAAAGTTAAATTCACCCTCTTTACGTTCAACAGTTACACCTGGCCAATTTCCCGTACGTTGCTTTGCACCGGTTAATAAATTAAAAAGGCTGGTTTTTCCTGCGTTAGGATTACCGATTAAGGCAATTTTTTCAAAACTCATAACTCACGCACCTCAATCAAATTAGCCATAGTTCTGCCGATACTCACCCTGGCATTACCCAGAGCAATAACCATATCGCCACCGCGATTTCTTAGAATGGAAATTTTTGAACCGGTGTTAATACCCAAGCCCAATAATTTGATCTTTTTTTCATGTGTTGTGTTGATTTTCTCAATGACAACTTTCTGACCTATTTTAAGCAAGGATAGTATTGACATAAGAGGTACTATTTTAAATTATCAACAAACTGCTGAACTTGTCGAGGTGTCAACTTAATATAAGATTTGTTCATTTTTTTCTCAATTGATGTAATTTTACGCAAATGATACTCATTATCATTTACAATGTCAACCAATAACCTGAAAAAATTGCAAAATAAACTCATATTGAAAATTTCCGAAATTTTTAAACTATTAACACTAACCAGGAAAAAAATACCCTTAAAACAAGTGTTTTGATCCATTAAAGAGGTGATATTTAATGATTTTTTCAGATAAAAATAAGGATTTATAAAATTTCTGAATTTTTACATCTACTTGATTATGTGTACATTCACGCTAAGATGCCATAAAATGATTTAAAAACTATTAACGTAATTACTTCACAATGAATAAAGACAATCGAGCTAAAGCCAGTCAAAAAGTAACCATTATTGGTGCTATCATTGATTTCTTGCTAGCAATCTTTAAAGTTATTGTTGGTACCTTGGGCAATTCAGGTGCTTTAATCGCCGATGGTATCCACTCATTTTCTGACTTATTATCAGATGGTGTTGTACTCTACGCTGCCAAGCATTCAGCCGAAGAAGCTGATGATGGACATCCTTACGGTCATGAGCGGTTTGAAACTGTTGCTACACTTGGCCTTGCCATCATCTTAGTCATCATTGGTATAGGGATTATCTATGACGCGTTTGAGCGTTTATTTAGCCCTAGTGAGCTATCGTACAACGTACTGCTGCTTAGTGTTGCCGCCCTATCAATTTTTTCCAAAGAAGCGTTATATTGGTATACGCTAAAAGTGGCCAAAACTTACAAATCAGATATGTTGAAGGCCAATGCTTGGCATCACCGATCAGATGCATTATCATCAATTGTGGTGTTTATCGGTATTTTGGGTAGTTTGAATGGTTATTTGTATTTAGATGGTGCGGCGGCAATCGTGGTAGGATTCATGATTATTTATATTGCTTGGGAGCTAGGACTGGGTGCTACCAAAGAGCTGGTCGACTCTTCGATTGATGCAGATCAGGTAGAAAATCTTAGAAATGCCATTGGTAGAATTAGCGGGGTTAATAGCGTCCATTCATTACGCACTCGTAAAATCGGACATGCAATCTCTTGCGATGTACATGTGCAGGTTGATCCTTACTTAAGCGTGAGTGAAGGGCATATCATTAGTGTGAGTGTTGAGCGCGTAGCTAAAGAATGCCTAGAAGACTTAATGGACGTTACTGTGCATATTGATCCGGAAGATGATGAAATTGTTGAGCCTTATGAAAACCTGCCAGAGCGTGCAGAAGCACTTGGAATCTTAACCAAAGCACTGTACAACAATAAATGCGACGGAGAAATTAATCGCATTCAATTGCACTATTTAGACAGCAAAATTCACGTGGATTTTTACCTGCCATTAAGCTGTTTAGAATCTGAAAAAAGTAGCGATGAGATTTTAGCTAAGCTGCATGAAACCGTTAAAAGCTTAGACGGGTTTGGAAAAATTAAGGTTTATTTCGGTAAAGGCTAAAGACAATGATAGCCGTGGCACATCGCACCTGCTAGTGCATCCGCCGCATCTTCTTGAGGTGCTTTATTAAGTTTTAAAGATTCTTGAACCATGTAAGACACTTGATCTTTAGTGGCGTGGCCTTTGCCCACAACCGCCTTCTTAATTTGATTAGGACTGTATTCCACCATAGTAATGCCGTTTACACCTGCGGCTGAAATGATCGCACCGCGTGCATGACCGAGTTTAATAGCTGCATCTGGATTTGGCCTATCAGGGCGCATAAAAGCACGCTCAATCACCACCACATCAGGTTGGTATTTTTTAACAATTTGATCGATTTCTAAAAATATCGTGGTGATACGGTCTGTTAATTCGCCCTTAGTACGAATACAACCACTAGCAATGTAGGTAAATTTGAGTTTTTGCGCTTCGATCAAACCAAAGCCTGTGACTCTTGAGCCAGGGTCGACCCCTAATATTTTCATAAAAATATTTTATCAGTTACATAGCTTTACTTAATATATATCAGGATTATGTGATATACTTTTATTTTTTAAAATTTAAAAGGCAATAAAATGGCAGTTTTAGAACTAAATGAAGGTAACTTTGACGACACAATTCAGAACAATGACATTGTAATCCTAGACTTTTGGGCGCCATGGTGTGGCCCTTGTAAATCATTTGCACCTACTTACGAAGCCATGAGCGAGAAAATTGAAGGCGTTACGTTTGCAAAAATTAACACTGAAGATGAGCAAGAATTAGCTGGTAAATTCCAAATTCGATCAATTCCTACATTGATGATTTTCAGAGAACAAATTGCAATCTTCTCTCAACCGGGTGCTATGGCTGAATCTGACCTTGAAGCGGTTTTAAATAAAGCAAAAGAGCTAGACATGGTAATGGTTCGTAAAGAAATTAAAGAACAGAAAGAAAAAAGCTAAATAAAGCTCGAATAACTCTTTTCACTAAACCCAACCCTTATACCGGCAGTTGTTACTAAAACAGGTCGCTTGATAAGGGTTGGTTTTTTTAACGTCAACTCCAAGGTAATATCTTTCTTTTCCTTATCGGTTAAATTTCGATAAGTGGTGGATCGCTTATTAATTAATTGATCCCAACCCAGCGCGTCAACAAAACTTTGTAATGTTTTTTCATCAATAGGTTGATCTCGAAAATCAATAAATTCAAAATTAACACCTTGTGCCTTCAAAAACCTCTGTGCTTTTTTAATGGTGTCACAGTTTTTGATACCGTACATTTTGATCATAATTTCATGTTGTAGAATTCTAAAATTTCTTTATTTTCACTATCAACAATAATGCGTAATCCTTTTTTAAAATAGTGCCAATACTCCACACCTTGATCACCAAGTTCAATTTTATTAGGTTTATCGAAAAGACTGATGATGGTTTCAGGAGATAAATCAGCTCTTGGAATAAAAGTAAGTGAACGGATCGTTAATGCAAACATACTCGACTCTGCTGATTTATTAAAAGAGGTTTTGCGCGAACCTGTTGGCAATACCATGGACTCTTTAATGTTGGCAAAAAAGTAGTCGTATTGTTCGTTACTAAGATCTAAATTAAGAACAACTTTTGCACTAAGGCCACCTACTTTAGTACTGGAAAAAAAGACCTCAAGGTCTTTTCTACCGTCGTTACTTTCAAACAAAGAAGCTTCGGATTCACTACCAAACAATCGAATAGCGTCCATTAAGGTACTGCGTTCCATTGTCAAATTAAAAACAACGGTTTCACCTTGGTCATTAACGTAACTCTGCCAAGGCATGGCCTGGTTGTCCGGCAGAGTAATGTTGCGCGTTGCTAAATAAAACGTGGAAAAAACCAGCCCAGTGGCTATTAAAACGATTGTTATGATTTTGCTTTCTTTCATCGTTCAAACGGGCCCTTACCGGCTTTACTTCTTAGCCAATTGAGTGCTTTGAATGTTGGCTCATGATTAATTAACTTCAGCTCCAGCTTACGCTTGCCTGGAAATTCCATTAAGAATAAACCCAACAAAATAGAAATAATGCCTTGGCCTGGTGTTACTAGCATAATAATGCCAGCAATTAAAAGCACAAAGCCGACCATTGTTCTACTAATAACAACAATCAAATGACCAAGGTGTTTGATTTCAACTTTATGTTGATTGGTATGGACAAAATAATCCTGAGGGATCTTGCCTAATAGTAATGGGGTTAATAAAAGACTGGCAACAAAAACAACAAAAGACACAATCCCCATCCAGACAAAATATTGATGATAGTCTGCCGTGGCCTGGGTAATAAAATCTAACATTCTAATAAGAAGGTTACTGGACCATCATTGGTGAGCGACACTTGCATATCAGCACCAAAAATACCACTGGCAACGTTTGTATGAATACTTTGCGTTTGACTAACAAAATAGTCATACAACTGCTTCGCTTCTTGAGGGGCTTTGGCTGTGGAAAATCCTGGACGAGTACCGGAATTAGTATCAGCCACCAGTGTGAATTGTGAAACCAATAAAATTCCACCAGAGATGTCTTTAACGGATAGGTTCATTTTTCCATCATCGTCGTAAAAGATACGATACGACAACAAGCGTTTGATTATTTTGTCCACTTCTGCTTGTTCATCAAATTTTTCAATACCAATAAAAACTAACAAACCTTGATTGATTTTTCCAGTGGTTTGGCCATCAACTTCAACTTTAGCACTACTAACGCGTTGAATTAAGATTTTCACTTTGAAAGATAAGAGATGTCTGCTACCGATAAGAAGAGTGATCTCACCCAATTAAGTAACGTTAGGCGTGAGCGCTTGAGTATTTCATCATCTGTGTTTACCATTACTTGATCAAAAAATGAATCGATGCTGTCTTTTAAGCCAAGCAGTTTGTTCATTGTTTGTTCATAATCCGCTGATAATGAAAGATCCTTAGCAACATTTGATACGGCTTCATACAATGCTTTTTCAGCGTCTTCAACAAACACACTGGTGTCGACATCCGTGCCCAGATTATCGTGCTCTTTTAGTATGTTGGCAATGCGCTTGTTGGATTCGATTAGACTTTCAGATTCGCTTTGTTGAGTAAATAGATTCAGTGCCTCAACACGTCGATGAAAATCATACGGAGATTCTGGACGCACAGCTAACACTGCTTCAAATGCTTTAGCGCTCACTTTTTGTTCTTTGTAATAAGCACGTAAACGATCCATCATAAACTGGTAAATATCGTCAGCACTTGATGCATCGACTTTTGACGAATGTAAACTTAGTGATTGAGCAATAAGTGCTTTAAGATCAAGATTGAGTTGACCCTCAACCATAATCCTCAGTAGGCCTAGTGCCATGCGTCGAAGAGCGTACGGGTCTTTGGATCCTGTAGGCCCTTGACCAATACCGTAAATACCGGTAATCGTATCGAGCTTATCGGCAATGGCAACGACCAAACCTTCCTTACTGCTAGGCAAAGAATCACCCGAAAATCTTGGATGGTAGTGCTCACGAATAGCAATAGACACTGATTCATCCTCGCCATCATTAAGCGCGTAATAGCCGCCCATTACTCCTTGCAAATCAGCAAACTCACCAACCATATCAGACACTAAATCTGACTTTGATAACAAACCAGCACGTGCCGAATAATCAACATTCGCACCAATCACACCAGCAATGTAACTGGAAAGGGATTCAATGCGTTTAACTTTATCACCCATTGAACCGAGTAATTTCATAAACAAAACGTCGTTGAGTTTACTAAGACGAGATTCTAAAGATTCAGTTTTATCTTTTTCCCAGAAAAATTCTGAATCACTAAGGCGTGGTCTAATAACGCGCTCATTGCCGTCAATAATCACCGATAAATCGCTCGATTCAATATTAGCCACTGAGATAAAAGAAGGCAGTAATTTTTCGTTATCGTCCACCATGTGAAAATATTTTTGGTGTGATTTCATGGCTGAGATTAGCGCTTCTTCAGGCACGGATAAGAATTTTTGATCAAAACCACCTGAAAATGCACATGGGTATTCGACTAGTGCACAAACCTCGTCTAATAATGATTCATCAATCACGGCGTTTGCCTTACTCTTGGATGCTACTTGCATTACCTGCTTTCGAATGATTTGTTTGCGTGCGTCAAAATCAACTTCAATTTGCGCTCTGTCAAACAAAGTTTGTTGATAATCAGCAGCGTTATCAATACCAAACTCTTGCTCGCCGGTAAAGCGTAAACCTTTGGTTGTATTACCAGCACTCAAGCCCATTACCGTTGCTGGTACAACCTCAGAACCTAGCATCATAACCAGCCAATGTGTAGGCCGTACAAAGGTAAAGTCTAGATTACCCCAACGCATTGGTTTGGCAATGGGTATTTTTTTAATCGCAGTATCAACAACTTCTTCAAGTAAATCTGTGGTTTTTAGCCCCTTTTGTTCTTTGGTAAAGAAGTAATAATCCGCCTTGCCAAATGCTTTGTGAGAGAGGTCTTGTTTGCTAACACCGCAAGATTTAGCAAAACCCTCGACCGCTTGATCAGGTGCGCTTAATGCAGGGCCTTTACGCTCAACGGTTTGATCGTCTTGTTGCAATTGCAAATCGTGCACTAATACTGCTAATCTACGTGGTGTAGCGAATGATTCTACTTTGCCAAAAGACAATTTAAGCTCACTCAACTGATCGGTTAAATTAGTTGTTAGTGCGTTGGATATTTTTTGTAATAACTTAGGAGGCAGCTCTTCAGTGCCTAGCTCTAATAAAAAATCTTGCGTATTCATGAATGTGTATTTTACTTAAATAATTTGAAATCTTAGGCTACCGTTAACCAAATCGATCATCACAGAGCGTGCGTAAAGCTTAGTCGGCACAACGTCAAATTTTTTGTAAATACCGGCAATGGATACCAACTGCGCATTAAACGATTGGATAAAAATAGTGGCTTTTTCATCGCCAAAAATACCGGCAAACAATTGGCCTTGCACTTCCTTATAGGCTGAAATAGAACCGTACGACATCACCTCAGAGCCAGCTTTAACGGCTTTTAATAAAACTAAGTCACTGTCTTTAGCGACCACTTGTGTAGATGGATAGACTTTATTGGTGATAATTTTAGGGGCTTGATAGACCTTAGACTGATTCGAGCTAGTCATGTCTTTATTGGTTAATGCTTTACTAACAGACTTGGACTTTGGCTTACCAGGTGGGGTGAGTGATTTACCAAAAACCGCCAGACCTGAAAACTTGGCAAAATCAATCAGCTCTTGTTTACGAGAACGAATACCAACTGCCACCATGTCATTTTGAGTGAGTATTTCAACCAACACAGCTAATTCATTGGCTTGAAAATTTTTATCCTCAATCTGCAAAATAACGGGTGCGTGTTGAAATTGTTTTTTATTACTGTTTACCAAAGCGGCAATTTCATCGATCAATGCATCTGTGTTGTTGGTTAATACTCTTAAAGTATAGAGCGCCTCAGTTTGAGTTTTGACTTCAATGTTCATTAATTTTGCCAACTCTGAGTGCAATCTAGAAAATACCAAACACGCTTCATGCCAGTATCTCCACTGAGCATTAACTCTAACGGCGCCTTGTGTTTAAATTTTTTAACCGGTCGTTTTAACCAAATGGCTGCATACTCTTTGTTTGTTGGGTAGGTAGTGCCTAGTGATTCGTAAATTCCTAAAATCATTTTACTGCGTTGTAATAATGCTTCGTCAAAATCAAACGATTTATCACCCCTTCTGTAAAGGTACAAATGCCTTGCTTTAAAAGATTTAGGTAGACTTAATAACTTAATTTGGTCTTGATCATTCAATTGCCACTGCTCTAAAATCTGCGTCAATTGATGGGTAATGTTCATTTTTACTTTATCATCAAGCTGATCAAAATCCACGATCAGTTCACTCTGAAATGAAACAGTATTTCACGGTCGAACACACTTTGATCCGGCGCATGAGGCAATGGAGAAGCCTTGTAAACCGCGCGTTTAATTGCATTTTTAAACGACTGCGCCTTGGTACTGTTGTCAATGTTACAAGATTGAAGGTTAACACTCATAACCTTACCGTTTGCATCTTGCAAGATGTGCACATCACAACCCCAATCGTCTTTAGCACCGTTATAGCGCCATTTTTCTTTTACTCTCGAGGCAATTTGATTTATGTAATTGACTTTGAGTTCATTTAAGATCTCTTCCTGAACAAGCTCTCTTTCTTGATCTTCTTCAGCTTGTATCTCTTTGGTTAAAGCACGCTTAGACTGATCTTTCTTAAATTTTTTGGATTCAACTTTTCTCAATTTTTCAATTTCTTGTTTTTTCTTTTCCGCTACCTCAGCCTTCTTTTCAGCATCTTTGGCTTTTTTCTCGGCTAGCTTTTTCTTCTTTTCAGCATCTTTGGCTTTTTTTTCAGCCGATTTCTTCTTCTTTAATGCCTGTTTGATTTTCTTTTCAGCCTCCTGTCTTTTTTGTTCGGCAATTTTTTTAGCCTTTTTCTCTTTTTTGACTTTAGCCTTAAGTTTTTTGAGTCTCTGTTGTTCTTTGTAGCGCTCGTTTTCTACTTTCTTTTCAGCGCGCTGAAGGTCTTTTAAGTGTTTTTCTCTTTTCTTTTTTAGATCAACCAAGCGCTGTTTTTCTTTTTTAATCTCGGTTAAATCAACGGTAACGGCTTTTGGAACAACTTTAGAAGAAGATTTAGCCACTTTCTGGGGAATCTCCCAAC
>Ga0257115_1002518_pt1 | contig 10860 bp, 9 predicted proteins | sample SI112_100mmetaG_FD_194465 | JGI IMG/M metagenome (GOLD analysis project Ga0257115, IMG submission 194465) | Marine microbial communities from Saanich Inlet, British Columbia, Canada - SI112_100m | ecosystem: Environmental > Aquatic > Marine > Inlet | place: Canada: British Columbia | collected...
TTTAGTTTTTCGATTGTTTCAAAGATTGTTTCAATCATACTTGGCATCAAGCCTTCACTTGGTTCATCCATCAGCAGGAATTTAGGTTGAATACACAAAGCCCTGGCAGTGGCGACCATTTGTTGTTCACCGCCGCTTAAAGTTCCGGATTTTTGTGACATGCGGGTTTTCAACACAGGAAAAAGTGAAAGTGCCCACTCCAAAACATCCTTGGAACTGTCACGCACCAAAAGCCCCATTTTCAGATTTTCTTCGACAGTCAGTTCGGAGAACAGGCGGCGGCCCTGTGGAACATAACCGATTCCGTTTTTTGGAATTTGATGAGCCTGCAGTTCACTTAAAATGACATCATCCATTGAAATGCTGCCAGCATTAACTTCAACCAGTCCCATGATACTTTTTAACAAAGTTGATTTTCCGGCACCGTTACGTCCCAAAAGCCCTAAAACTTCGCCTTCCCTGACTTCCAGAGAAACGTCTTTCAGCACCTGTACCTGAGCATAGCGGCTTGAAATTTTATCAATTTTGAGCATCAGTTTCCTAAATATGAAGCTTGTACTGCATGATTATTTTCAATCTCTGTCGGTGTCCCTTCAGCCAGAATTGAACCGTTATCCATGACAGTAACGTGATCTGCCAAATTGAAGACTACTTCCATATTATGTTCAATCAGCAGTACATTGACAGATTTTGAAATTTCTTGAATCAGTTGAGTCAGATTTTCAATTTCTGCTTCAGCCAAACCCTGTGTTGGTTCGTCCAATATCAACAACTTTGGACCAGCAGCCAAACTCATGGCGACCTCCAGCAGCTTTTGATGTCCGTATGGTAAGGTTCCAGCGATTTGCGCTTCTACACCTTCCAACCCTACTTCAAGGAGATATTTTGAAACCGCCTGTTCAATATCTGCTTCACTGACCATGTTCCATTTTCCGAGCAGTGAAGTTCCTTTTTGCTGTGCTCTCAAATTTCTTTGTACAGACAGAGCAACATTTTCATAACAACTCAAATTACTAAAAACACTGGTAACCTGAAATGTATAAACAATGCCGGCCTGCACACGTTTTGCGGAGGAAAGTCCTGTAATGTCATTACCTTTGAAACTGATTCTACCGGAAGAAGGAGCAGTACGTCCGCAGATCAGACTGACGAGAGTAGTTTTTCCGGCACCGTTTGGACCGATGATGGCGTGAATCCTGTCCGGATAGAGCTTAAAATCCACCTCATTAACCGCGATCAGTCCACCATACTGCCGAGTCAATCCGTGTGTACTGAGTAATTCTACGGCAGCCATTTCATCCATTTTTGTCTAAGCGTTCCCATGATTCCCATTGGAAACCAGATGATCATTAAAATCAATACCGCACCTACAACAAGTTGGTAGTTACTGGTAATTCCGCTGATAATATCAACAAGATAATACATTATGCCTGTGCCAAATAATGGACCGATAACCGTGCCTGCACCGCCGAGTAGAGTCCAGAGAATTGGTGATATTGAGTGGTGAATTTCCGCAAATGTCGTACCGACGTAAGTAAAGAGCAAAGCATGCATCGCTCCTGCTATTCCGGAAAAAGTGCCTGAAAGCACGAGTGCAAATAATTTATAGTAATAGACGTTGTAACCTAAAAGTTGCGTCCGTGACTCATTTTCACGAATTGCGATTAATATCCGTCCCACTGGTGAAAACATGATCAAGGTCGAAATCAACAAGTAGGCAGTCAATAAAATCAATGCAAAATTGTAGCGAACGTCAGGATTGCTATAAAGATATTCCTTGTTAAAAATAACTAATTTTCCTAAATGTTTTGCTAGTGAAAAACCATCCTGACCGAAAGTGAATTCATTGAAATACAGAATTGACAAATAGAATGTTTGACCAAACATCAGGGTTACTATCAGAAATGAGACACCACTGGTTCTGAGGGCAAACAGACCGAACAACAATGAAATCACCAGCGTAAATGCTGCACCAAAAAGTAATGCGCCGAGGGCGGAAAGTTCCAGATAATAAATTCCTAAACCTGCCGCATACATTCCGGCGGCAAAAAACATGGCATGTCCGAGACTCATTAAACCGGTGTAGCCCAGTAAAAAATTATAGGCGACTGCATAAGACGCCAGTACCATTATTTTGGAAACACTGCTGTGGTGATAAGTCGGTAGAATAAATTGCAGAATAAAAAGCAGCAGCAAAATTCCGCCCTGAAAAAGCAGTGAGTATATTAAGGATTTTTTCCTCATGCCACTTCCTCACCGTAGAGTCCGCTCGGCTTCAGGACGAGCACCATTGCTACGAACAAAGTGGCCAGCATTTTGGCCAAAGTCGGTTCATAAAAAACCGAAATAATACCGTCGCTGATGCCGATAATGAAAGCCGCAACAATAGTTCCGCGGATACTTCCGAGACCACCGATGATTACCACAATGAATGAAAGCAGAAGCGGTTCCAATCCCATTAGATGATCTGCCTGACGAATTGGCACTACGAGCACTCCGGCCAGTGCGGCTAATCCACCACCGAGGGCAAATACAGCTGCATAAATTTTCTTGGTTGGTACACCATAGGTTTTTGCAATTTCAAGATCCTGCTGAGTTGCACGCATATACAGTCCGAGTTTGCTGCGAATCATCAACAGCCAGACACCAAGCAGACCCAGCGCTGACATTCCGGCTACAATCAGTTTATATCCTGAATAACCGAACCAGGGAAACTGAATTCGGAAATACAAAGGAGCTTCAACTGCCCGTGCTTCCGGACCAAAAACAATTAGCGTTAGCGACTGAATCACATAGAGTAAACCAATGGTTGCCACAATCGTACTTTCCGGATGGTACTTGATTTTACGCAGGATGAAGCGGTCAGAAAAAACTGCAATGCCGCCGACTAAAGCCGGGGCCAAGACAAGAGCTAGTAAAAAACCCCAGAGAGGATCATCTGTTAAATCAAATGCAAACCAGGAAAAAACCGCGCCCAGCATGAAAAACTCACCATGCGCGATATTGACGATTCGCATAACACCAAAAACAAGTGACAGACCTAAAGCAATCAATGCTAAAACAAAGGCCGTAACTGTTCCATCTAACAAAGCCAAAAACAATAAAGGCCCGTTTTCATTAATCCAAGAAGACACGATCCGGTAGGGAAAGAGACAGGTTATCCGGAGGTAAGAATTTCCTCCGGAAGATTTGAGTTATTATAGAGACTGTTTGGTGTAGTCGGTTTCCGGTTCGTACATACCGTCTGCAATCGACGTTTTGTGAACCACGTTTAATTTACCGTTACCCACTTTTGAAACAAATTGCTGACCGTAACATTGATGTGTTTTCCCGCTGAAAGCCTTTGAGCCCTGCGGATGAGCAATTCCTTCATTGAAACCGGTGAAACCTTCCATTGTTTCAATCAAAGTAGCATAATCTTTTTTGCTCTTGTATCCACTTTGCTCAACAGCTTCTTTGATGGCAAAGAGGGTTTCCCAGCAACCGAACATATGTGAATAAGCGGCAACATCTTTTGAGTCAGATTTGCTTGCTCCGGAATTATCGACACCTACCGCATTACGATAGAATCTTGATCCAGCAGAGTCAGCAGCACTTGCATAACGCGGCATTGCTTCCCAGAAATGAGAACCATCCAGAAAATCAAGTCCAGGACTGCTGATATTAACACCTTCCAGTGAATCAATGAATCCGAACAGTTGAGGATGATTTGGACCAAAATGTTCACCAAGTTCCCGTACAAAAGTCAACACACCGGGACCAACCATGACATGATAAATCACATCAGTGTTTTTTGGAATTTTAACAAAGTAACGTGTATAGGAGCTTTCTGTAGGCGGAATCGCGATTTTCGCGACAATCTTTCCACCATGCTTTTCTGCAGCAGCACTGGCATAATCACGGTGATTATAACCGAAAGCGTAGTCTGGATAAATGATAGTTACATTTTTTCCAAGGTTATTAAACATCCAGCCGGAAACCGCGGAAATTTGGGCACGCACATCTGTAATACAAGGTTGGAAAACGTAACGGTTCAGTGCGCCGCTTGCTACATGGTAACCTTCGCTGACCACAAAATATGGAATTTTCAGTTCACCGGCACGAGGTGCGGAACCCATCACGACATGCGAAAACAGTGTGCCAAAAACAAAATCGACTTTGTGCTGTGTAGCGAGTTTTTCTACTACATCTGCCCCGCGTTTAGGGTCAGTACCGTCGTCTTCTGTAATAATTTCAACCGGACGTCCGGCGATTCCACCGATACTGTTAATGTGCTTAACGGCGGCATTTGTAGTACGTTCATACCATCTGCCGTAAAGCGCGCCAATTCCAGTGCGGTGGGCTTGAAAGCCGATTTTTATTGGTGCATCACTTCCTGCTGCATGAGCAATCCCGGCAATTGGATCAATCATTTGGCTGCCGATAATTCCGGCCCCCGCAACCAGAGCACCCGCGCCTAATACATTGCGGCGGCTCAAATTCAATTCACTTGCTTGATCAACTTTTTCTAAATCTTTTTTAACCATGTTTGTCTCCCCCATCAGGATTAAGAATTAATTAGCGAAACGTGGATATTATAGTTTCCTTTTAATGAGGTCAAGTTAAAATTTTGCAAATTGAAAATTATTTTTCTCCTGTAAAACCAAAACTATTATCTACAGCAAACGTGAAAAGTTTTAAATCCGCAAAGTATCTAATCGGCAATCCGGCAATGAAAAAGAACTCTAGAGGCTATCTAGGTGTTGGGTTTAAAACTTTTAACTTGATTGAGTTGCAGTGCATCAATTAGCATTCTATTTACAATTGATGTAGCCGTAAAAACTTGTCATTCCCGCGAAAGCGGGAATCCAGGAACTTGTAAGTATCTGAAATGCTTGTCCTCGGCCTGATCGGGGAATGGATCCCCGCTTTCGCGGGAATGACAAATACAGGTTTCATTATGACTTTTTACGGGAGCATCACAATTAATCCAAGAATAAAATTCTATCAATCTCAGCAAGCAGTGAGGTAAATAATGTCTGCAGAAAAAATTCTCCAGGAAATAACTGAATCAATGCCGCTCTCGAAAGCAGGACTTGATTTGCGTGAAAAAAGCCAAGGTTTTGGTCTGATCATCGTGGATGAGGTCAACGGTTTTGCCACAGTCGGCGCAGGAAATCTTGCACCCCAAACACCCAATGAACAAGTTTCGATGATGGTTTCAGAAACCGATCGGCTGGCCCGGGCTTTCAGCAAACGTAAAATGCCTGTGCTGGCATTTCTAGACACACATGATCCCGGAAAACCGGAACCGCCTTATCCGCCGCATTGTGAACGCGGAACTGGTGAAGAGGATTTAGTTCCGGAATTGAAATGGCTGGAAAATGATCCGCAGGCAACCTTAGTTCGTAAAGACTGCATTAACGGTTTCATCGGTGCGTTTCAGCCGGATGGATCAAATTCTATTGTTGACTGGGGCAAGGAAAATAAGCTGAAAAATGTTTTAGTAGTTGGCATCTGTACTGACATCTGCGTGATGGATTTTGTGTTGACGTTGCTTTCCGCCAGAAATCACGGGATGCTTCCCGGTCTGAAAGAAGTCTTCGTTTATGACAAGGGTTGCTCAACCTATGACCTACCCCGCAATGTGGTTGAGGAAATCGGACTTCCCGTCAGCGCCAGCCATCCGCAGGAAATCACCCACTATATGGGACTCTACTTCATGGCTTCACGTGGTGCTCAGTTGGTAGACAGTGTTCAAGTTTGAAAATTTAGTTTTTTGTTAAAAATATTTACTAGAATTTTCGGTGAGACTAAACATTTCAACTTATTAATATCCCTATCTGCGATATTTTAGTTTGTCAGCATAAAATTTTACTGCTATCATAAATGGAAGCCGTGAATGCACATTATTACCAAAAGAGCGTTGAAAGCCTTTTACATACAGCATCCTGACGCAAAAAACCACTTGCTTCGCTGGTTCAGAATTTTGTCAAAAACAGATTTTGCAAATGTCTCAGAACTTCGTTCATCTTTTTCAAACAGTGTGGATTCGGTTGGCAACAAAACTGTTTTTAACATCGGAGGCAATAAATATCGTTTAATAGCCAGCATCCATTTTAATCGCAAAAAAGTTTATATCCGTCGAATTTTAACCCATGTTGAGTATGACAAGGGAGATTGGAAACAATGAATGTAGCACTCGCAAATTTAGAAAAACACTATCCGCCAATTACAAATTTAATTCGTTTGCCGAAAAAAGAGAGTGAATATCAGTATCTTCATGATTTAATGTTGGAGTTAGTTGATTGTGTAGAAGATCGTAAAGATCATCCTCTGGAGCCACTGCTTGAAGTGATTGAACTTTTGGTCGAGAGTTATGAAGAAAGGAAAGATGCGGATTTGCTGAAGTTAGCAGAACTCAGTACACCTGCAGAATGTCTGAAATTTTTGATGGAATTAAATGGACTCAAGCAAAAAGATATGATTCATGTTTTTGGTTCTCAAGGTCATGTATCGGATATTTTGAATGCCAAACGTTCCATTACTGCAGTACAGGCAAAAGCTTTAGCAAATCAATTTCAAGCAAGTCCCGCCGTTTTCATCTAAAGTGTGGCCGCTTCTGAGTTGCTTTCACATCTACATCAATCACAGTCTAAAAAAGCAGTGCGGTGTCCGTCCTTGTGCCAGAGTACGGGAAAGAAATTTTCATCCAGTTCCAGACAGTTCTGCTTCTTGTAACGGCTGTAAATCGGGCTTAGATTTTCAGGATGATGGCGACTCTCGCTGTTCATGCAGTGCGCAACCACCGAGCGCCGCGGGTTCTCAGTTTGATTACTCCCGGATCCATGCCATGTTCCGCCATGATGAAAAATCGCATCTCCAGCGTTCACTTTCAGTTGAACAAGCTCATACTCGGCAACGCCTAAACTTTCTGCTGCAGAACGCAAGCCCTCATGGTAATCCTCCGGTGCATGAAAAGCGTGCAGTTCAGAGGAAACCGGCCAGTTATGTGAGCCTGTAACATATTCGATGGTACCTCCATCAGGATGAGTGTCATCGAGCGCCATCCAGCATGTTACCATTGACGGCGGATCAATCCACAGTTGATATGTATTATCCTGATGAAAACCTAAGGGTTTTGCTCCAGGCGCTTTCCAGATTACATTGTCCTGATTGATCCGCGCTCCCGGCCAGTTCATCAACAGCGCACAGGCTTTGCCGACTTCCTGACTCAACACAAGGCTGGCGATTGTACGATCCGCTTTCCAGCCGTTACAGATTTGGCGGGTGAAACTCGGATCGCTCTTGCCATGCTGCCAGTTCCATTCATCCGGCTGAATCCCAGTTTCAAACTCTCCACGAAAAAGCGGTTCAAATCTTTTACGCGCCTGTTCAACTAATGAATCAGAAACAAAATTTGGCACGACTACATAGCCCTGCTTTCTGAATTCCTCGTACTGAAATTTAGTTAGCATGAATTATAAAATGAAAATTATGCGATTGCTAAAAACTATTGAAGTAGATTCTGAATTGAATAGTGCTGAATTGAACAATCCTGATTTGATTAATTCTGAATTGAATAGTGCTGAAAAATATTGATTCTTAAAAAGTATGCAATCACCAATTTGTCATCTCGAACGTAGAGAGAGATCTTAATAATATCTGTGCTTAACATAAAATAGATTTCTCGCTTTGTAAGCAATGACATATTTTCAGGACTTTTTGCAGTTTCATCTTAGTTGATGCATGCGTATATAGTTGTCATTCTGCGAAAGCGGGAATCCAGCTTCTGTTTATGCTCTTTTATTTCCTCACACGTTCGTTTTTAGGATCGTAAAAAGCCCGAAGAGATGGACGCGCTTTGTAACGTTCTCCTGCAACTTCGATTTCAAAATTACTTGCTTCCAGCAACTCTTTTGTCACACCGTCTTCGTGCGAAACATAACCCATACCTAGGCAACTTCCGATGGTGTGACCGTACATGCCGGATGTGAGGTCACCGACTATTTTCCCGTCGCACCAAATTGGTTCATTGTGATAAAGCAACGGTTCCGGATTTTCCAAAGCAAACTGTACCAGACGTTTTTGCAAGACTACGTTTTTCGTTTTGGAAATTTCCTCCTTTTGCCGCAACAACGCCTCGCGGCCAATGAAACCTCCGGGTTTATCAAACTTAAGCGCAAATCCGAGTCCGGCCTCCAGTGGAGTGTCTTCATCCGCAATGTCGTGTCCCCAGTGCCGATAAGCTTTTTCCAAACGTAGTGAATTGAGAGCATGCATTCCTGCTAACCGTAAACCGTAATCGCTTCCGGCCGTAAGAATTTTATCGTAAATGTCCTGAGCAAATTCAGTCGGCACGTAAATTTCCCAACCCAATTCTCCAACATAAGTCATGCGCAGGGCGAGGGCACTGCCGAAACCGATTTCGATTTCCTGCGCGCTGCCGAACGGAAACGCTTCATTCGACAAATCCGCCGGAGTGAGTTTGGCCAGTAAATTACGTGATTCCGGACCCATCACGCTCAACACGGTATATCCGGAAGTTACGTCTGTGACAGTGACATGCGCATCGTCAGGAATATTTTTCCGCAGCCAGGCAATGTCACGAATTTGACTTGCCCCCGCCGTTACTACCATAAAAACATCCTCACGCAAACGAGTCACCGTCAAATCGGATTCGAAGCATCCGCGTTCATTTAGCCACGCAGTATAAACCGCTTTTCCGCAAGGTACGGAAATATCATTGGCACAAATCCGGTTCAGCACTTTTTCCGCATCGCGACCCTGCACCATGAATTTCGCAAAGGATGACATATCAAACAGCGCTACTTTTTCACGAGCCGCATGATGTTCCGCGGCAGAAGCCTCGAACCAGTTTTGACGCGCGTAACTGTATTCATAACGTGCTTCCATGCCTTCCGGCGCAAACCAGTTAGCACGTTCCCAGCCGCACATTTCACCAAAACACGCTCCGGCTTTTTCCAGCCGCTCATGCAAAACGGATTTGCGCACGCCCCGGCTGGTTTCCGGCTGGCGGAAAGGCCAGTGCATAGCGTAAAGCAAACCCAAAGTTTCTTCGGTGCGCTCCTTCAAATAACTCGCATTGATCTGAAACGGATGAAAACGGCGGATGTCCACGTCCCACAAATCAAGTGGCGGATGTCCGTTAACGATCCATTCAGAAAGCACTTTTCCCGCACCTCCACCGGACTGAATGCCGATAGAATTGAAACCTGCTGCGACATAAAAGTTTTTCAGTTCCGGAGCTTCACCTATAATGTAGCGGTCGTCTGGAGTAAAACTTTCCGGACCGTTGAAAAAAGTCTGAATTCCCGCATCTTCCAATTTCGGAATACGGTGAATCGCGTTGAGCATAGCCGGTTCAAAATGATCCCAATCTTCCGGAAACTGACCAAAGGAAAAATCTTCCGGAATTGTTTCTAAGGGACGCGGTTTTGATTTTGGTTCAAAACAGCCGACGAGCATTTTACCGGCATCTTCCTTGGCATAAATCCAATTCTCCGGATCACGCAAAACAGGAAGTGTCGGCGGCAAACCAATGTCATCGGTGACAATATAAAAATGCTCTGCCGCATGCAGCGGCAAATGTGCTCCGGCCATCAATCCAACTTGACGCCCCCAAAGTCCTGCGCAGTTGACGACGATCTCCGCGGATATTTCTCCCGTTTCTCCGTTTTCCATTTCCCATGCTACTCCGGAAACCTGTTTCGCACCGGACGTTCCAGCGTTTTTAGTTTCGATTCCGGTAACTTTTACATTTTCAAATATTTTCGCACCACGCATTTTCGCGCCTTTGGCCATGGCCTGTGTCACATCAATCGGATTCGTCTGTCCATCTTTCGGTAAAAAAACCGCGCCTTCGAGGTCGTCAATGTTCAGGAGCGGATACAACTCCCTTGCTTCACGTGGAGAAATCACTTCCACTTCCAGTCCAAAACATTTTGCCATCGACGCACCACGTTTTAGTTCCTCAAAACGTCCTGCATTCGGAGCAACGCTGATTGAACCATTTTGTTTGAAACCCGTCGCCTGTCCTGTTTCCTCCTCCAAGGTCGCATAAAGTTCGCTCGTGTACTGCGCCATTTTTGTCATATTTTTTGTCGCCCGTAATTGACCCACAAGTCCGGCCGCATGCCAGGTTGTGCCGCAAGTCAATTCCCTGCGTTCCAGCAAAACGACATCTGTCCAGCCGAGTTTTGTCAAATGATATGCCACACTGCAACCGATTACTCCGCCGCCGATGATCACGACTTGTGCTTGCTTCGCTAATGTTTTCATATAGTTTTTCGAGAAATAAATTGAATTGATTGCGTCTTTGATGAATTGCGAGAGAATTAGTTTTACATCTTTGAGAATGCAGGGTCAACCACATATTTAACTGAATGAAAAATTTATGACAAGTTGTACGTCATGATTCCTTGTCTTCTTAATTGCGTCTTGTTGAGCTAAAATAATCCTGTCATAATAAGCACCGTTAAAATAACTCTAAACAGAATAACTACAAGCCGCTTCAAAGCATAAGTTTCTACTAAATGTCCCAGGAAAAAGCAGAGCAAATCATCGTCATCGGTGCTTCAGAACACAATCTGAAAAATGTCAGTCTCAAGATCCCACGTGACACATTGACTGTTTTTACCGGTGTCAGTGGTTCCGGAAAATCATCGCTGGCATTTGATACTATTTTCAAAGAAGGTCAGCGCCGTTTTGTTGAATCACTTTCGGCCTATGCGCGTCAATTTCTCGGACAATCTGACAAACCAAAAGTCGAGCATATTGAAGGACTGAGTCCGACAATTTCCGTAGACCAAAAAACCGTCAATCGAAATCCACGCTCCACTGTTGGAACAATCACGGAAA
>Ga0257115_1002519_pt1 | contig 10860 bp, 9 predicted proteins | sample SI112_100mmetaG_FD_194465 | JGI IMG/M metagenome (GOLD analysis project Ga0257115, IMG submission 194465) | Marine microbial communities from Saanich Inlet, British Columbia, Canada - SI112_100m | ecosystem: Environmental > Aquatic > Marine > Inlet | place: Canada: British Columbia | collected...
TGATCCACGGACTGGTGCCATAAACATACATTTTCATTTTTTCATATGACAGATAACTCCGGGCGCGATCTCCAGACATAGAAATGAGCGTTTTCATTGCGGCACCACTGGCGCGACCAGGGAGGTCCGTAAATTTTAATATGAGTGATTGTTCTTTGGAGCGGATTTGGTTTATACGATCAAATTCTCCCTGGACACCTTCCGGTGGGCGATAGTCTGCATTATCATCTGTATTAATAATCGAAACTGCAAAAATTGAATCAGTTTCTTCTTTACTGAATTTTTCTGTACTGTCTGCGGCGATACCAAGTTCCTGCCATTCGTTGCCAACCAATTCGATTTTCGCTATTTGAATTATGGTCGATTTGTCAACATCACTTACGGTTAAACGCATATGATTAATATTATTCCACTCACGTTGTTGTGATTCATCACTTTGATTAAACTCTGAGAGTGGCACACGGTACAGTCGCCATCCTGTAGGAATACCGTTTTGTTTCGTTTCACCTGCAAAATAGGTCGTATCCACCAATTGGAATGATTTGGTGAAATAATCATTTGTTCGATCTAAAAATCCTGTTCTATCCAAATCCTCTGTATCTGGATACCGACCAGCATCTAAGGCATTTTTTTCTGTACCATTAATGCTGGAGTAATCGTTGCTACCTTCAGAATATCCCCAGTTATCATCATTGGGGTCATCTGGATTTACATCACTAAATGTATTAATTAATACCAATTCACCGGCGGTGAGATAGTCTGAATACGTCGGACCTTCAGCATCTAAACAAGATCCCCATCCATCCTCATAGGTATCAGAACACCCATCCAACCCAATATCTTCTTCGTCATCTAGAATACCATCACCTATCAGCCCCCCCACAGGTACATCTTCTGTATTCAACTTCCCATTTCCATCCCTATCTTCACTGATTTGACCCAAATCGATGGTAAGGTTTCCCTGATCGCCCTTGACCCACATTTCAAAAAACTTTGTCTGTGTCTGATCATAATCCCCGGAATAAAATGGCGTAATAATCCCGCCCCAAATGGAATCCTTTGGCGAATCGGCCTGATGTTGTCGATGGTCAAACTGAAGCAACATAATATCCGTAGTTTCGTTCTGCGCCTGAATCGATGTTGATAAGTTGGGCCAAATATCTTTGGTCCGCACCTGAACGAACGGATTGAACCAATTGAGCTTTCCTCGATTTCGCTGGGTAAATCCTTCACCCGTTTTATAATCAGTCGGTGCAGAAGATTCTCTCCAAAACCGCCGTAAAATTGGGATGGATGTGGTCCGCTTTGACCCCTCAAAATCATCAATAAATGCTACACCGTTGGGATCACCAGTCGCACGGTTATTGATGGGATTGGGATTGGGTAATATTTGTGCAAACTCACCTTCAAAAGAAAAACCGGACGATTGTTCAGTTTCGATCAATGGCATTCGATCTAATGTTCGCGTCACTCTGGGTAAATCTTTTTGGAAACGACCATTCAATCCCCAGATGAAATTGCGCATCGGTTCGTATCCCACTTCTACCTTTTCATTAACCACAGATTGATTATAATAAAGTGCGGTTCCTCCAATAAAAGATTTTTCTCCAAAATCCATTTGAGAACGAATACCTAAAATCGTTTTTTTATCAAACGTGACCAACTGATGCTTATCATAAATCACTTTGATTTCCGCATTGGGATCCACATCATCAGAAAGAACAATCGTTCCACTGAAATAATCCACTTGATAATCCACACCTTTTTTCAACGGAATACCGCCTTTATAAACCTGTTCACTTCCTTCCACAATCATAAATCCAAGATTGATCGTTGCACTTTGGTTTGAATAATCCACTTCAATCGTAAATCGACTGTCATTGTTGATTTGGGTACGTTGGGTACTGAAATACATTTTACCTTCACCCAATGCTCCCTTTAAACCCGGTGCTTGGTTTCCACCGGGAATCGTATCCGCTGCAAAGGGATGGAATGTGGGGAAAAACAATTCACCATCGGAAAGACTTATGATATTTGGATTCGTTAAATCTATTTTCTGGTCAGATGATCGTGCACCACTTTCATTCAAACTATCTAATCCAAATTGGGTAATATAGGGATTTCCTTGAGGATCTAAATGACTGGGGACGGCCAATCGATCATTCACAATTCGTAATTCAAACCCGTCTCTATTGATATTGGTTGTCCCGAGGTAATAAACATTCTTGAACATGAGCGGCCACACAGGATGGCTCGGGGTCAGCTTTCTCGGTTTTAACATTTTCATCATTAATTGATCTGAACCAGTCGAAATACCTTCACCGATCGTTTTAAGCGTATCACCAGTAGTTCGATCGGCCAAAACGAAGGTACACCCCAAAACTTCATCATTGGCACTTTGTCTGAGTCGTATAAATCCCAAATCTTCACTCAAGATATAATCCTGCCCTTGTTCAAGTCGTTTATAATTCCCCGATTGGTCATGACTTTCATTTGGATTTTCTAAATCAGCAAAGGCGGTACCAGGGTTTGTTTCTGAATTGGTTGTTTGATCTAACTGATATAATTCAAAGTTTCGAATAACAATGTTTCCAATTTGGTGAAGCCCATCCTTTAATGGGTAAAAAGGTGGTACAAATACGGATGCACCCCCCACTTGGGTTATGGTACCATCGCGAAACCATTCATGAATAAAGAAATATTTATTTTGTACATAACGGTGGTCCTGGATTTTAATGGTTTGCGCTTCACTTTTCCCTTTGTATTCCTGAGATTTTTTCTCCGTATTCACCACAGATGCAATTGCGGTTATATCCATTGGGCCCAGTTTTGAAACCGTTTTAACTCCGAATAATCCTTGGTGACTTGCAGATCCCATGAGGGACTGAGATCCAGGTAAATTTAATGATACATTCCCCGCATCCACAGTTTGTACAATATTATCTTCTTCCCCTTTGTATGAAATCCGAATATTGTTTTCCCAGTCAAAATCACGTTCGGAATCATGATCTACGTTAATGGATACACGATCACCAATTTTCCCTTCTACACTAATACGTTGCGTTTGGTCAAACTCTAAATGTGTATTTTGGGTTTCATTCAACTTGGAGCGAATGAGTTCTTGGTCCTGAAATACCAAATTTCCTTTCACAGTTACATTGCCTCTTGCGGTAAGAGATACGCGGCCAATATTGCCCATGTCCATACCAATTACTTCAATACCTTTTCCCCGACGATCTTGAAGTATTTGAGATTGAGATAATTTAGATCGACTCGTGTCTCGAATGGCTTTATTTAATGCCAATTCCCTGTTGAGTTTTATCTGTTTTTCAAAATACCAATCTACCGGAGCTGCAAAAGGAACCGTATATAGTTTCCCAAATAGTTTCCCCGACAGCGTAATGGTGGACCAATCTTTGGATATTTCTGTAGATTGAATAATGACAAATGGCGTTCGAATTAATCCTCGTGGTGAATAAGATAGTGAATCATAAGGCATGGCCAATGATGGACGATCTGACTTGTATGGGTTATAAATGTACGGTGTGCTGGGATGCCAACTGTTGGGGAGGTTTTGGACGGACGAATCCTCTTGGCCGTAGGCAAGAAATACCACGGTCACCCATAAGAATAAGCTGACGTTTTGGATCCTTTTCTGCAAGGAATCCACCTCCATTATTATTGTTAACAATGCCCTTTGTGGGCACAGTATTGCCGCTTCTGCGGTGAGATTAAACCGTTAACGTTGAGGCGATATAGTCAGCTCCTTATGTTTGACATGTTTCATTAAATCCGTTTTTCGAGGATTCTGCTGAAGTTACGCAAAGCTTTCCCACGATGTGAAATACTATTCTTTTCTTCCGAATCTAGCTCTGCGAAGGATTTATTTAGGGGTGAGTAGTAAAAAATGGGATCATATCCAAATCCACCCACGCCTCTTTTATCCTCGAGGATTTGACCTTCAACCACACCTTCGACCCATTCTTTTCCCCCTTCACTCACGAATGCAATTACCGTCCGAAACCGGGCTGTCCGTTTTTCCTCAGGAATATCACTCATTTCTTTCAGCATTTTTTGGCAATTATCGTCAAAAGTCGCATCTGGACCGGCATAACGGGCAGAATAAATTCCTGGGGCTCCGTTGAGGGCATCCACTTCTAATCCTGTATCGTCGGCCAAAGCCGACAATCCAGTCAATTGATGAACTGTTTTCGCCTTAATAAATGCATTTTCCTTCAACGTATCCCCGGTTTCAGGAATATCTCCAATTTCGGGAAATGCATCTAAAGTGAGAAGTTCAACGGAGAGATGTCCCAAAATAGCGGACATTTCTTTCATTTTATTCCGGTTATGAGTGGCTAAAACAATTTGCAATTAGATACCTCGAAAATCGTCCGGGAAAATACTAGTTTTTCAGAAGAGACCCAACGGGAAATCCGGCCTCATTTATATTTTATTGGCACGCCCCTTTTGTCCATTCTGTTACACCAGAATTGAATGCAACACATGAATTGCTATAAGTCTTATCATCACAGCCACAGACAGGATCAAAAATTGTAAGACATGGATCGCCACTTATTTGGCTTTTATCAATACAGCTATCATCCTTCTTTTTATCTTCGCAGGCAACAGCGTATAAAATCAAGGTGAGTAAAAAATATCTAATGAAATAAACTTATATTTTTGAAAGATAGTTATTTAAAAGTTCAAAAAATCCATTAGCATCCACAGTATGGGCCCACTGTACATTGGGGAGTCGACCGGTCACATCCCAATAATCCACGACAGTTGCACCTCTCGTAAATTTTCCTCCTGTTTCCACTTCCACATTTACTTCTTTCAATGAAAATAAATCAGGTTTTATTAGATAAGCAATCGTGCATGGATCATGGAGTGGCGCCCCATCTAAATGATATTTTTCTTCGTCATACCGTTCATAAAACTCAATGAGCGATGCGATAGGCTCACCTACGGTTGAATCTAAATTTCGAATGGCATCCACCCGCTTTCTTGTGGTTAATACCTGATGGGTGACATCCAAACTCATCATTACAATTGGACGACCACACCGAAGCACAATTTGGGCCGCTTCCGGATCCACATAAATATTGAATTCTGCAGAAGGTGTAATATTCCCCCCTTCTCTCAACGCGCCCCCCATCAAAACTATTTCCTTAATTTTAGGTAAAATATTGGATTCTTGATGAATCGCCAATCCAATATTTGTTAATGGGCCTGTGGGCACAAGCGTGATTGAATTATCCGCTGCCGATAAGCACGTTTCTATAATATAATCTACCCCATGTTTCTCCTGTAATGGGGTAATCGGTTCAACAATATCTATTCCATCCAACCCACTTTTCCCATGAACATGTTCTGCGGTTACCAAAGAATGAGCCATTGGTTTTTCAGCACCCGCATAGACAATCATATCTGTGCGCTGGCAAATATCACACATGAGCCGGGCATTCCTCTGGGTTAAGTTCAATGGCACATTTCCTGCCACTGCAGTAATACCCAAGATTTCAATTTCATCTGTTGCAGCCATGGCCAATGCCATTGCTACTGCATCATCCTGCCCTGGATCACAATCCAAAATAATTTGTTTTTTTATATTCATTATTTATTCTCTTTTGGGGGTACCGGATCAAATCCACTATCTCCCCATGGATGGCACCGACTAACCCGTTTGATGCCCAACCATAATCCTTTGAAAGGACCCCACTCATCGATGGCTTCTATGGAATAATGAGAGCACGTGGGTGTATACCGACATGAGTTGGGGAAAAGGGGCGACAATAACCATTGATAAATTTTTATGGGGATTCTTAAACAGAAAGAAAGAAACTTCAAAATATTACCCGTCAAAATTTTCACCCGATTAAATCCTTACCATTGGGAGTCAATTTTCCTATTTGTTTATAATATCGTGCCAATGGCCATGTTCCGGTGACCATATCTTCCCTTCCGGAACTGGACCTTTTGGCTGAGGAACATTCAACGATTGCTGTTCCCCCGATTGTATCGGAGAAACTGGCGGTGGCTGGGCATTTATATCGTGCCAATGGCCATGTTCTCGAGACCATATTTTTCCTTCCGGAACAGGACCATCCGGTTGGGGCATATTCAAAGATCGTTGTACGTCTGATGGCATCGGTGGAATAGGCGTAGGTTGAGTATTAATATCATGGTAATGGCCGTGCTCCTCTGACCATACTTTTCCCGGGGGTGCTTTACGACCTTTATCTGTATTCATTATATTGAGTATAAACCAAATAACTGCAATAGCAATTCCCCCATAAATAGCCATTTTCTTCCATTGCTTTTTTCCATCCATCCCACCATGGCAGTCCTTAAACTTTTTTTCACTCCCACAATGACATGGGTCATTTCTTCCAATTTTCATTTTTGTGATTCCTTATGTATATGAGCCAACTGCACATATTTATGGGCCCATTTTATATTTTCCTCATACGTGTTCAAATCAAGCGTCTTTATGATTTTCCCTGGTATTCCCACGACCAAAGAGAATTCTGGTATAATCATATTTTCTTTCACCACCGCACCAGCCCCAATGACAGACCCTCTTCCCACAACAGCACCATTCATGATAATAGCACCCATACCAATCAGAGCACCCTCTCCTATGGTGCACCCATGAATGATGGCATTATGCCCAACAGTCACATCATCCCCAACAATTACTCCTTGGTCATTTTCTAAGTGAATCACACTATTATCTTGAATGTTCGTCCGTTCACCAATCACAATTTGATTGATATCGCCTCGACATACTGTATTATACCAAATAGAACTATCGGCCTTTAAAATGACATCACCTACTACCTGAGCACCATTAGCCACAAATGCTGTTTCATGAATATGAGGTGTGTGAATCTTCACATTGTCTCTTAAGTCTGTTTTATCCATGGATTAATTTGATTCTCCTATACCGATATCTCAAAAAGAAAGTTTGACATAATCCTGAAATAACAAAAACATTAATTGTCCAGTAAATTCCTGGAACTATTGCCATCTGGGTCCCCAACCATAAACCAAATAATGCCATAATCACATATACTAAAACAGCTTCACTAATCCCCCTTGTTTTATGATAATGCACCAACATACCGCCATACCAGGATTGATACACTTGATACCCCGGCATGAGAATGGCAAACATGACTGTGACCGAAGATAAATGGGTTAATTCAGGCGACAATCCTGATACGCGGCTAAACCATATTTCTCCCAAAGGTGTCAATGCGACCATTGCCATCATAACCATGGTTACAATGGCAAGCATCCGGGTGAATCGCTGGAGTTGAACCTGCCCATCGGGCTTCCCGGCCATGGATACCACGACTTCATTAAATGCAAATCCAAACCCTCGGGTTAAAAATATTAATCCATACACCACAGGCCAAGATGCCAGTGAAGCCAACGTGTCCGGCATACGGCTCATTCCCGCTGCGCCAGCTGGGTGAAGGAGTAATGTCATGAGAGGCGTCATGGCTAATGGCAAATAAAAATGGGTGAAGGAATTCAATGTGATGGGTTTCCCATCACTTGATTGGGGTAAAGTTTTGTGTAAAATGTTTTGAACCATAAAATGAGCGAAAATGGCTTCTATCGTTACCGAAATGGCCACTGCCACCGCGCCCACTTTTGCGCCGGACCAATCTGTATAGGTAATCCCAAAAAATAATACGGACAATAGTGTAATAAGTCGAATGACCGTACCCAAAGCGACTGATTGAGAATTTCCATATTTAATCATGACGCCCTGATTCAGACGCCGCCAGGCAATCATAATCGTCCATGGTGTCATAATTTGGAGTCCAATTCGCCCCGGTTCATGTAGTACCACTGGTACTTTTAACAATCCATTGGCCACCATATAAAATAGTGGCGTAAAAGCAATAAGTACATGGATTGTTGTCAGAACCAGGGACATGACCACCATGTATTTGAACAGTTTTCTATATGCTATTTTATCTGTCGCCAAAGCGGTACTGGCCGCCAATAACATTATAATCGGGCCTTCCACAGCCAAAGAAATGGGATAAATAAGGGAGCCCCATGCGGCCAAATTGATTTCCGGCAAGGCCATTCTTGCTACAAAAGCCGTGAGCATGGGCGATTCGATCCCCATGAGAAACCAGCTTCCGGCCAATGGAAGCCACAGCCGGAATATCTGATTTAAAGTTATATTCCCTTTTTTATTCAGAATAACACCAACGAAAAAATGGTAGACATTGAATAATTTCCTCTTTTTTAAGCGGGAAAATTAAACAGAAACATAATCCAATCTATTAACGAATCGGGCGTCGGTTCTTTATATAACTTCTACCAATAGATCCAGTAAGGACTAAGATACTCCCAATGAATGCCCATTCCCCTACAGCTTCCCCCACAAATAGGAAAACCCAAATCGGGTTTAAAATGGGTTCAATCGCGCCCAATAGAATGGCATCAATCGCTGGGACATACTTTAATGCTTTCGTAAATAAAATATAGGGAATGCCCAATTGAACTACCCCCAATAAAAGAATGATCCATCCTGCTTTTGGTGTCATAGCAGGCAAAGACGGAATTAAATAGGGAAGTGCGATTATCGCAGTTAACACATTTCCTAAAAAGACAATTTCAAAAGCTGACGCGCCCTTTTCTTTTCGGACGATGACTGTAATTAATGCAAAGCTCACACCGGAACATAACGCCAGTACATTTCCCCAAAACCCATTAAACGATAATTCGTCCATGAAAAATAACCCCATGCCTCCAAATATAATGACCATGGCAAACCAATCCAATTTTGTCACCCGTTCTTTGAGTATTATATAACCAAAAATTACCACATAAATGGGTGACGTAAACTGAAGGATGATGGCATTGGCTGCCGTGGTTAATTTGGTAGATACGACAAATAATAAAACGGTGGCCGAATAAGATAAGACACCCAAAATCATATATTTATTCCAAATGAATTTGGGCCGACGGATGTAAATCAACAGAACAATAGCCGCTACAAAACTTCTGGCACCACTTAAGGCGATGGGATGTAAATCCACCATTTTGATAAAAACGCCCCCAAGGCTCCATAAAATGGCAGCAATCACTAAAAGCAGATGGGCAATGGAAGATTTCAAATGGCGGTATTATTTTTCTTTTAGAGAAAGGGTAATGACAAATTCAGCCACCGGTTCGTCCTTAAATTTTTCCGGGACAGTGGCGATCACTTTTACAGGTAGGTTTACCCTTTCTCCTGTTGATATGGTTTGATTCACCGCCTCGGTGATGGCTTTTCCTTCATGACAAATAAAATGCACATCCCCTTCCGCACGTTTATAAAAGTCACTTTTTAAATCTTTAAAAATGAGTATCACATTTCGCTTCGATTCGCGAATCCTTAGCATGGCTGTAAACCCCGTAACCATATCAACCCCCACCACCATGGCGCCGATATACATAGAATTCACATGATTTCTTGTGCGGCGGTCCAATGGCATAAAAAGTACCACACCCTCTTCGTTTATATCCACAATTTTAGGACGACAATAATGGATCAGCCGGACTTTTGTCCATGAAAAAACCCATAAGTAAAGGTTGTACTTTAATCGTTCAGACCATGTTAAAGCCATTATTAGTCGGCCTCTCTTTTTGCTCTTATTTTTTTATTCAATTCAATCACTTTTTCATTTCCCTCGCACCAGGGTGGCAGGTTTTCCCAATCGGGGATACCATCATCAATCAACGTTTTGCTGTTTGCTTTTCGTGGAAAACCTTTAGCCGGCAATGCACCCAAAATGAGGCAAACCAATTCAGAATCGTCATGAGCCTTGACGGCACGTTTGGCAATAGGATCCACCTTCACAATATCGCCTGGTGACAAATCAATATGCTCACCGTCAATGTATAAAAGTCCCTTCCCTGAAAGTACAACATACACCTCTTCCTGTGTTTCATGCTGGTGCATGAATGTATAGCCTCTTCCTGAAGGGATCCGGGCAAATCCCATGGCGACACCTTTCAAATCAAGGTCATCTCTCAAGAGATTTAACCATGGATTAAGGTTTTTAAAATCGTATGATTTTTTTGTGTAATTCATATGGACTCCTTTTTAATACATTATCAGAAATTATATTCGAAAAACATGGTAATAAAATTCCCACCACCCTGAGTTTTATTAAACAATTTTATTTTTTTGTAGATACCTGAACGATGATAATCTGCAAACCCGATGGTTATCGGTGTAAAGGAAGGATTTTGAAACATATCCCCTAAATTAAAATCAAATCCAATATTGATAGAATTCATTAATTGAGAATCTCGTTCATCACTCAAACGTCGAGTTTCTCTCCCTTCAACGTAGGGAATTTGTTGAGAATAAGATAACCCCTCACCAATAAATAATCGAATTGGAAATCCATTATACTGTGTGCGGTAATGGGCCATAATTAATCCATTAACCTGATTGTGGTTGGCCTGATATCCGTTCTCTTTGTGATGTATCATCCCTAATCGAAGGCTCCAATCAATTGGATATCCTTTCCAATTAGATAATACTTTTTGACTCATATCTAACCCAAAGATACCTGTCCCATGGTATTCTGGTCGAATATCACCATAAGATATAATGGCCATAAGTGGACGATGAGTGGCATATCCACTATATAAGCGAACGGATCGCGTTGACTTTGAAGGCGTATCAGGATAATCAATTAAATCCATATTCCCAGAAATAAGAGAAAAAGTAAACAATGATATTTGAATCCACAGAGCCATCACTCATGGAATTTATGACTGATTTGGTGCATGATGAATCATAAGATTCATTCAATTAAATTGTTATGATTT
>Ga0257115_1002521_pt1 | contig 10857 bp, 16 predicted proteins | sample SI112_100mmetaG_FD_194465 | JGI IMG/M metagenome (GOLD analysis project Ga0257115, IMG submission 194465) | Marine microbial communities from Saanich Inlet, British Columbia, Canada - SI112_100m | ecosystem: Environmental > Aquatic > Marine > Inlet | place: Canada: British Columbia | collected...
CGCCAACCTCTCTTTTTAAGCATCTCTTTAAATTTAATGCAAATTTAATGCATTAAATGGAGATTTGCAATGGCAACAATACAAAAACTAATGAACAAGAAGGGCGTCTCTTACCGCGTCCAGATACGCAGGAAAGGACTTCCCAATATCTTTAAAACCTTTACTCATATGCAAGAAGCAAGACGCTTTGTGCTAAAGATAGAAGAGAGTAAGAGTGCTCACAGAGCCTATAGCTCCAAGCTAACCTTTAGTACTCTTGTAGAAATGTATCTAAGTAATGAGTACCTAGGGACTAAGCCGCAGATGCAAAGAAGCAGACTGAAGCACTGGCTTAGTCATATGGGAGAGATGCCCATTAATGATATTGGCAAAGAAGATATTAACTCAGGTTTAGATAATCTATCAAATGAACTTAGTAACGCAACGATTAATAAATATAAGAAGCTCGCATCGGTTGTCTTTAACTATGGAATCAGAGAGTTGGGTCTGACTGAAAATCCAACGCGATATATACGCTCTCTGCCTGAAAAGAAGGGAAGAACAAGATATCTATCAGATAATGAGAGAAAACGTCTATTTAAGGCTTGTAGGGCTTCAAATTGGGAGTTGCTCTATCTGCTTGTCTTTATGGCAATAACTACAGGAGCGAGGAGGGGAGAGCTACTTGGTTTGAGATGGAATGACATAGACTTTGAGAAACAAGCTGCTTATGTCAACAATACTAAAAATGGAGAGGCTAAAGTTCTGCCTCTAACAATTGATGTGATTAATGAGCTTCAATTGTTTATTCAAAATGATAGTTCTCTAATGTTTGCCTCAAAGATAATGCCATCAAAACCTTATGTCTTCTATAAACCTTGGAAGAGGGCAGTTGAAGAAGCAGAACTTAATGACTTTAGATTCCACGATTTAAGACACACCACAGCATCCTATTTGGCTCAGAATGGGGCAACACTGCTTGAGATAGCAGATGTTCTAGGACATAAACAAATTGAGGTGACTAAACGTTATGCTCATTTATGTATTGAACATAAGTCGAGTCTTATTAATCGTGTAATGAGTGAAATTTGATTGATATAAATAATCTAAAATATTTGGTATGAAATTAGCATTAGATTTATATAGTGGCATTGGGGGCTGGACACTTGGTATGAAGCTTTCAAATATTGAGAACCTTCAATCATTTGAATGGTGGAATGAGGCCAATAGAACCCATAACATTAACTTCCAAACTAATCATCAAGAAGTTGATATAAGAAATCTCGATGTAGAAAAAGACCTTAATTTTAAGACTAATATTGATTTTGTTGTAGGAAGCCCGCCTTGTACTCAATTTTCATATGCAAATAGAGGTGGTGATGGTGATATTCAAGATGGATTGGTTGATATATATAAATTTCTAGAGGTTGTAGAATTTTTAAAACCAAAATATTGGGCTATGGAAAATGTTCCAAGAGTTGCTAAAATTATTAAGCACGAAATTGAAAAAGGCTCTTTAAAAAGATTTAGAAAATTATTTAGTGTGATTGAAGTATTTGACTCGGCTGATTTTGGTTTACCTCAACATCGTAAAAGAATGATTGCTGGTGATTTTCCTGTTGATTTATTAAACTCCTATAAGACTCAAATTCCTAAGATTAATTTTAGTGAAGTTTTGAAATCTTTATCTGCAAAGAAGACAATTAGAGACCCAAACTATGGTTTTGAAATCCCTGCTGATGATGTTACTGAACTTGAAAATGAGGCTAATCTAACAGACATTGAAACAAGGATTAATAGGGATGCTAAAACTTTTCATACCATCTATAACAATATGTCTTTTCCTGACAAGTTAGATAGGCCAAGTAGAACTATTACGGCGACTTGTACAAGGGTTTCTAGAGAAAGCATTATTATTAACTCTAGTAATGGTTTTAGAAGACTTAATATAAGGGAAAAAGGCGTGTTGCAAGGCTTTCCATTAACGTATCAATTCTATGGGAATTCATATTCTTCTAAGAACAAAATGATTGGTAATGCTGTACCTCCAATTCTTACATATTATATTTTTCAAAGTATGCTTGAGACTAAGACTTTAAAATTGAAACATCCAAGAGACTCATCTTACTTTCATAATATTCCAAATGAAAAAGTCAAACCTTCTAAACTTGGTATGCCTAATAAAAAATATCCTGCAAGTAGAACCTTTAAATTTGCAGTTCCACATCTTAGATTTGGAAGTGGGGTAAGATTTGAACTATCTAATGTTGCTAAAACTATGTGGTCTTTTAAATTCTTTTATGGTAGCTCTAAAAACATTAAATCAATCTCTCTTAATAATGATTTGTTCAAGCTGATTGAGCCAATAATCCTCAAGAATAAGACTTCAAATTTTGAAGTAACAATTGATGATTTAATTGAAGAATACAAAGACTATACTTCTAAAGGGTTTCAAGATGTTTGGGTTTCTCAAAGTGAAAATGCTGTAGCATTCAAATTTATTGATTTGGTAGGTAGTTGTGTGAACGAGATAGTTAATAGCATTAATTGGGATAAGGTTAATGACGACCTTATTCCTAATATTATTAATGAAAAAAATAAGAAACTCACTGATAATAAAGAAAGCATATTAACTGGTTTTTATCTTTTATCACTGCTCAACACTAAGGTACTAAGTAAATGAAAATAGGCGCTTTTTACTCTCATCAAAATGGGTATGAATGGATTCAATGGCATAAACCTGAGCTATGGACTGAGCTTGAAAGTGTTATTAATAATATCGATGCAGAGGAATTTAAAAATAAAGTAAGCAAAGAAAAAACTATGAAAGGCAAAAAGCTTTATTCACCAGTGGAAATTAATAAAAAAATTAAAGATGAATTAAATATTAAAGATTGGTATGAGAGTAGAACTGACTACTGGGTAACTGATGACTACGAATTGATTAGCTCAACGATGCAAAAACCAAGCGATGAACAAAAGAATATTATTAAAGCAGCAGGAAAAACACCTATTAAATCCTATAATCAAACCGACTTTATTAAAGAGCGTATAGCTGTCGAAGTTCAATTTGGAAAATACAGTTTTATTGCGTATGACTTATTTGTTAAGCACTTAGCCTTTTTCATTGGAAATAAGATAGATTTGGGTATTGAAATTCTTCCAATGAAATCAATGCAAAATCAAATGTCTTCTGGCCCAGGGTATTATGAAGGAGCTTTGTATGACCTTGCAAGGCAAGGTAAAGGCGTTCCACCAGTGCCATTAATTCTTGTGGGAATTGAGCCCTAACTCAGTTTTGAACAGTCTTTTAATTTAATTAAATTCATCTTTATTTTGCGCCTCAATATCATCAAGATTACTTTGATGGACATCTTTAAATATGTTGACAATTGAGTCTTTCTCATTACGAGCAAGATAAATAAATCCAAGCATCATCCCAATCCAAATTAGAATGTCATTAGGATAAGAAGCTAACTCTAGAATAGTATCGATAAAGAACAAACCGATAAAGAAGAAGCTGCCATAGAAGAGAATATTTTTAATCATACACCTATCCACCATAATTGGAAAAGTGTTGCCAAAAGAAAACCTGCAAGTGCTAATGTTAGAAATCTCATAATTGAATTATATTCCAATCTGAACTTAAGTCCCAGTTTGATTTCTTTAATCTACGATGTTCCATCTCCTCATATAGCAGTTCTCAACTCTAGTTTCAGAAGTTTCACAATAGAGAAGTTCTCCATTCTCATCAGCCAAGATATCAGCCATAATGGCAGTCCATAGCAAAAGTAAGATAGCAAAGAAACTCATAACTGCAAAAATAATGGATTCTGCAACAGAAACCAACCATATAAAAGCTGTCGTTATGATAGCCATTATTTAAAAACAGGTTTCTTCATATCAGCTCCAACCTCCTCTTGTCATACAAGTCCAGAAATAATCAGGAGCCTTCTCACGAGCAGCTTTTACTTCATCAGTTTCTGGATTGCAGAGTTTAAATATATCTTCGTGCTTATAGTCAGTTGGAAGATAACCCTGCTTAACAAGTTCTTTTATTTCTTTTGAATCTTCAACCAACCAGACCCAAAAAGAGGAAGTAATAAAGAATAAAAAAACTAAAATTACTGCCACTTTAATTATTTTCATATTTACTCTGTTGATTCAATTTGAGGCTCACCAGGAAGTGGCATCCCTCCTTCTGCCCAGTAATCATCTCCATCTGCAAAAGCAAAAGCTATAAAGATTATGATAATGCCAAAGAAGCTAATAACTGCATAAATAATTGCATCAGCAATAGAAACCAACCACGCAAAAAAAGTCACTACTATTCCCATTAAAAGTTTTTCTCAAGCACCTCAATTGCATCTTTAAAACCTAGCTTTGCAGACTTCTCAAACCACGCCTTAGCAATATCCATATCCTGCATTAATCCCTCTGAATTAACTAGTCCTCTGGCATTAATCCATCCGAGGTTAAACTGTGCCATAGCATTTCCATCATTAGCAGCAACCTCCATCTCTACCAATACATCTCTGAATTCGTTTTCATACAATTTTGCTAAGTTCGCATAAGCATCATCACTTCCGTTAAAGGTTGCTCTTTCAAACCAATATATCATTTCCACAATATCTTCTACTGTGTCATTCTTCCAACCAGCAGCTAGTCTCCAACCTAAATCATATTGAGCCTTGGCATTATTATTTTCAGCAGCCCTTAATAGCCACATTTCTCCAAGTTCTGGGATGTTAAGGGCGTTAGGGTCTCTGAAGTACATTGAAAGTACATATTGTGCTGTAGAGTCACCATTATTAGCTAAATCAACAATGAGGTTTGATGCCCTTACAAATTCACCCTGTCTAGCCATTGCAAGGCTATCATCAATAAGATAACTTTCATCATCAGCAAAGACAGATTGAGAGAGTAGTACTAGAAGAAGAAGAAATCGCTTCATATATCACCAAATTTATAGCGAACACTCAAAGGAAATTAGGAGAGGCACCTTTGATGTGAGAATGTCCGCTATTCAATCTAATCTCACTTTAGTGTTTTAGGAGAACAACAAATACAATTCTATTGATTGAGGTGAATTGCTTTGTGTTTTGTTGGTGAATTTATGGTGTAGATTAACCCATAGTTAGTAAAAGGATTTATACTCTCAATTATTAGACTTTTTATTAGACGGATATTCAAATTTCTATATTAAATTTTCTTCCTATCCCATTCACATCTGGATGGTTATTTGTTCCTTTCTATGGAATGCTCCTTCATTACTTTACCAATTATAAAAAGATAGGTATTACGCTGATAATTCTATTTTTTGTTCCATTTATTGTACTGACTGCTTCTCTTGTCTTTTGGCTTACTTCGTGCTCTGATATGTCGGTATGCCTACAAGATAGTTTCTGGGATTCACCTTGATTAACTTTCTCAATTCAGTACCACTTTATCCAGGATGGTTATTTCTCTTCTTTTTTGGTTTATTTTTCATAAAGCTCACAAAATATCGTAAGCTAGGAAAAGTAATCATAATCCTATTCTCTATCCCTATTTTGTTTATTATTGCCTCAACGTTTTTTGGGTTATGGCTAATGGAGACTAATCCCGGAGTATTTCCGGGTGGGGAGGCATACTCACCTTGATGGAAACGCTAACTTTAATTTTTGAGTGGCTGGAGCTGATATGAATATGAACACTAAACATCCATACAATAAGTAAGCCAAATGGGCTGGAGGTTTCTTCCTAGTGTTTGTTGTTGGTATGACTATTTGGGCTGGGTTCTTGCTTAATAACTATTATATTTCTCTATCAATTTGACTTGTCTATGAAAAAACAAATAGCTAAAAAATATTGGATTACCTGGGCCATTAGCTCTTTAATAGGGCTTTTGATGTTTATCACTTCTCTGCAAGGGCCTCACCTTTGTTCACCCGTAGTAGGCTGTGGCGTGGAAGTGCCGATGCTTATTGCGATTATTATTTCAATAATATTAATATTATTCCGAGCCTTTAAAAAGAATAAGCTAAAACTGATAACTCCATTAATACTATTAATTACTCTTACTCCAAGTCTGTTAATTTTTGTAATTAAAACAGTATGAGAAAGTTCTTAAAAATATTCCTATTAATTATTATTATTTTGGTAGTGATTATTACTATTGTTCAATTCGTTGGAAATAGAGAAATTGAGGCCTTAATTGAGCAAGGCATTTTAAGTAATGATTACAACAAATCTGACTTAGCTATGTTATGCGAAAACCTTGATGGAACTATCTTTTGGGGATGCTTTTCAGGGGGTAATGTGGGCAGTGTTTGGTAATGAATAACACTTGGAGTCAAGAACAAACAATAGAGTCAGTCAGTAAACAGAGGAAAGTCCTTTATATAGTCCTTCCAATTCTTTTTATATTTATTGCGGGTCTCTATTATTTATTTACATCGGTTTATCAGGCTGAGACACAACTATTAATTCAAATGGGATACCTTGGAGAGAATTTTACAAAGGAAGAATTGTCTGACTTTTGTCTTACTTACTATAACGACCTAGATGTAGTCGTTTCTTTTGCTTGCTTTTGGTCTTTGTAATAAATAAAAGTACTTAGTTCAGATTGAATTATAATTTGATTATGAGATTTCTCACACTAGCACTAGCAGGTTTTCTTTTGGCAACACTTTTCCAATTATGGTGGATGGGTGTATGAAAAAACTACCCATAATCTTATTCATCTGTCTTGGTTTAATTGGTTCAATTAGTGCAGATACAAGTGATGGCTGGGATAAGTATCAAAAAGGAAATTTTTCTTCTGCACTTGAAGAGTTTCAAAAGGCTGCAGAACAAGGTGATGTCATTGCCCAATATGCATTAGGCTTGATGTACGATAATGGTGAAGGAGTTACTCAAGATAACGCTACTGCTTTTAAGTGGTATAAAAAAGCTGCAGAGCAGGGTTATGCACAAGCTCAATTCACAACAGGTTGGATGTATGCAAATGGCAGAGGAGTTGCTAAAGATTACTTAAGAGCTGGGAACTGGTATGCAAAAGCTGCTGAACAAGGCAACAACGAAGCTCAGCAAATACTCACTGGACTCTATGGAACTGGTTTGGGCCTAGCACCAAGTTCAATCAACATTCAACAAGAAAAAATAGTAGTTGAGGAAATTGTAAATGATGTAGATAGCTTTTTAGCTGAATTTGATGAGGTTGAGTTTATTAGTAATACCCCGAAAACAATGAATTACACTAATTCTAACAATGTAAATCAAACTGTTCAAATGCTGCAAACTCAAGATAGATTTGATGAACTTCAAGAGCAACAACAAAGAGCATTTGAAAAGCAAAGTAAAGACTTTGAGAGGATGTTAGAAAAACAAAGAAAAGAAATGCAAAGGCAGCAACTCTATAACAACTTGTTAAACAATTGGACTCCTGTATATCAAAATAAGTTTTGAATACAAATGAGTAATTTATGAAAAAGATATTCCTGTACTTTATATTAACTCTTGGCTTTATGGGGCCATCATATGCTGATTTTCAAGACGGTGAAGATGCATACAATAGTCAACAATATAAAATAGCTTTTAAGGAATTCAAACCATTAGCTGAACAAGGGAATGCTGCAGCACAATTGTATTTGGGTTATTTTTATATAGAAGGCCTTTCAGTTTCGCCAAATGTTGATAAAGCATTTTATTGGTTTGAAAAAGCAGCAAATCAAGGACATCCTGTAGGACAATGGGCTTTAGGTTTATTTTATGCTGAAGGCGAAAGCGTTCCTCAGAATGATATTAAAGCTCTTGAGTGGTTCAAAAAATCATCCAGTCAAGGCTATTCTGAGGCAGATAAAGAAATTGAGATAATTGAAGCAAGGTTGGGCATAGCATCGACAAAGACAAATAATGATGAAATAAATACTGACTTAAAATATTTTGGCAGCCCAAAAAGTTCTTGCAAGCCTGGATGGATTGAAAAAGAAGGTACTTATACATCTAAGGTTTGCGTTAAAAACCCTAATTATGATTTCACAACACAACAAAATACAACGTCCGACAATAATACTAATTTAAGTAATAATGAATTGAAATGTAAGCCAGGATTTAGGGAAAAAAATGGTAAGTGTATATATGCCTCAACAATACTCAATACAAATTTAATATCAAAAGAAATAATTTTAATTAATAATGCAAATTTTAGTGGACAGAAAAAATCTGATAACTTGTCAATTGATGAATTAAATTGTAAGTCTAATTTGATTGTAACTAAGGGTGGCTCAATAAATATCAAGCAAACAGATTCAAAAAAATCAAATAAAGTCAGCTCTTATTCAGATGGCTATACTGAAGAGACCAATCAAAGATACTTTGACTTAAAATCTAAAATTAGAAATGCAAAGTATAAACTTGAAGATAATGATAATATAAGCAGTGGAGGGGGAGGTAGTAATGCCCTTGCTTTCTTTACAGGTGTTGCTATTCAGCTTCGTCATAACCAAATTAGAGATGAAATTAACGCTCTTGAAAATGAACTCAGAAATACCAACCCTGCAATAAGACGAGAAAATATAGTCTCATATTCTATAACTCAAGACTCAGTATCCTTTGAAAAAACTCAAAAAGTAAAGTGGATGTTAGTTAACTGCGAAACTGGTGAAGTTGAAATTAATCAGCTTGATGCTTCTGATACTTTGAGGATGAATTTTTATAGAGATTTACGCTCAGATGACTCAAGAAACTTTGCTTCTCAAAATAAAACTTCAAAAAACAAACTAAAGAAATGGTCTGAAGAATCTATTCTATATTTGTATAACAATAAATCAAAAAACACGCTGATATCAAACAGTAATACAGAGGCTGATAATGATTCTCTGGCCTTACTAGTTAATTCGTTTTTGTCTAATGAGTAGTAGAATACATAGATGAAAAAACTGCTCATAATTGTATTATCAGTTTTTATTGCTTCTTGTGTCGACCCAAAAGACCTTGTTTTTTCATCAGGAGTTTTTTGTCAAGAATCCCCAGAAGTTGAATTAAGGGATAAGCTATATTACTTCAAAAATGAAAAGCAGCCATACTCAGGAGATAATATTTGTATTTACAAGGGTAATGGTGGATACGCCATTCAAGGTGAGATAAAAAATGGAGTCAAGTATGGCGTGGAGACTTCGTGGCATAAGAATGGTCAGATAATGAAGAAGGGAAACTTTATAGATGGCAAGGAAGAGGGTAATTGGGCTGTGTGGTATGAAAATGGTCAGATAATGGCGAAGGGAAATTTCATAGACGGTAAGGAATATGGCAAGATGACCTCGTGGTATGAAAATGGTCAGAAATGGGGAGAAGGAAATTACATAGATGGCAAGGAAGATGGCAAGATGACTGGATGGTATGAAAATGGTCAGAAATCGGAAGAAGGAAATTTCATAGATGGCAAGGAAGATGGCAAGATGACTTCGTGGAATGAGGATGGAACAATATCCTCTGAGGTAATCTACAAAGATGGTGAATGTATAAGTGGAGATTGTTAAATGCTAAGAATAATAATTTTAGGTCTTTGGATTTTCTGTCTCATTAATGGGATTCAAAGGCTTCGTTCTAATCGTCAAAAGTCAGGAATAGTCCTTATATCAATCTTCTTACTTTTTGCTTTAGTTCTGTATATGTCCTTTGCTGCTTTTGACCCAAGGTTTATCAATTATGAGAGCTAAATGTTACTAATAATCTTCTTAGCCCTGTGGGCATTCAGTCTCTTTTACGGTATCAGCCTAATACGCACTGACCGACGTAAGCTAGGTATTAGGTACTTAATCATCTTTTCAGTGCCATTAGGTATATTTACTTTAGCATTTTGGTTAATGGACTATGATTACCTTAACTGTATGCTAAATGGTTCATCAGAGATGATGGAATACTGTAAGTAACTTTAATACTATGACAATAAGTGAAGAACAGATAGTTATATTGGCTCAAGAATACCTCTCTAACCTGCAAAGAGCTAATCAAGTAGAATTTGCCACTAATAAACCTGGGGTTGGCCAAGACTACTATGATTTTCTGGATGGTTTAGAAGCTCAGTGTTCTCATCTAGCAGATGACTTTAGAATTGGTTATCAAAACAAAGAGGTTGAGGCAGACATAGAGACAGCCCTTAAAGCTGCCAATATTAAAGTTGATAGAGACTCTAATGAATACAAACTTCTTCTAAGTAAGTTCTTATTTGCAGCCACAGAGGCTTGCTATGAAAGATTGAGTATGTATAAAGGTGATTTTGACTATAAATTAGAAATAACCAAACTTGCTAGTGAAATACCGACATTGGCTAGTACTCGTAAAGCACGCAAGTCAACAATAGAGCTTCAAAACTATGTCAACAACATTGCTAGAGAAGAAAGAATAATACATCCCGACACTTCAAAAGAATACCTTGCTGTAGATGTAGCTAAAAAGCTAGAATCCAAGCACGGGATTAAAAAAGCATCATCAACAATATTAAGAGACTACCTTAGTAACTACCCAAACTTCTGATAAACCCCCTAAAAGCCTTTAAATCCCCTGCTGATATGCTTTATTAGTAGTATCTGTAGAGCTTTAAGACCCCCTAAAAACTAGTCATAATTTTGCCCATTCTTAGGATAATTATTACTTGTAGGTTTGTTTCCAAATAAAGAACGAAATCTACTTTATTAACTATTGGGCAAATAATATGAAAAGCATAAATAAACTTATAAATAATGATGTACTTAAGGGACGAAAAATCTTCCCTTGTAAATCAAACGGAAAGAGACCACTAACACTTCACGGTCATAAAGATGCTTCCTCAGATGTTGGAGTTATAAAAACTTGGTGGAGTAATTACCCAGATGCAAATATAGGTCTTTGCACAGG
>Ga0257115_1002524_pt1 | contig 10840 bp, 13 predicted proteins | sample SI112_100mmetaG_FD_194465 | JGI IMG/M metagenome (GOLD analysis project Ga0257115, IMG submission 194465) | Marine microbial communities from Saanich Inlet, British Columbia, Canada - SI112_100m | ecosystem: Environmental > Aquatic > Marine > Inlet | place: Canada: British Columbia | collected...
CCAGATGACTCCGAAATTGGACGCCAACAGTTGACCGACTTCTTGATTCAGTTCGGAAACAGTAAAAACATATTTTTGATCGTCTTCATTCATAACTTTTATTATTGAATTATACAAAACTATCCATCGGGAGGTTTACAAATTCTCATTGATGTGTAGAATGCTTTTGACAAAATCCATAGTGCATGGAGTGTCAAATGGCAAAAGAAAAACTAGCATTAACATTCGATGATGTTTTGCTCAAACCGAACTACTCGGAAGTGCTGCCTCGCGAGACCGACTTAAGCTCTCAACTCACACAACGCATAAATTTAAATATTCCACTAGTTTCAGCTGCGATGGATACAGTAACTGAATTTCAATTGGCCATTGCAATAGCCCAAGAAGGTGGATTGGGTATTATTCATAAGAATCTCAGTGTTGAGGATCAAGCAGCTCAGGTGAATCGCGTCAAAAAATTTGAAAGTGGCATCATTACAGACCCAATTACAATCTCTCCCGATAAAACCATTAGAGAAGTCTTGGAGATTACCAAGAAGAATAATATATCAGGCGTTCCAGTGGTGGCTAATAATGAAACCGTTGGCATCGTAACCAACCGTGATTTGAGATATGAAACACAACTCGATGCACTTGTCAGTAGTGTGATGACATCAAAAGAAGATTTAATTACAGTCAAGGAGGGTGAGGATAAAGAAGAAGTCTTAAGACTTTTACACCATCATCGAATTGAGAAAGTTCTTGTGGTGGATGATCATTTTAAACTCAAAGGAATGATAACGGCTAAGGATTTTCAAAAAGCAACCGATAACCCACTCGCTGCCAAAGATGAAAATGGCGCTCTTCTAGTGGGAGCTGCTGTTGGCATTGGTGATGATTCCAACGATAGAATTGAAATACTGACTCAATCCGGTGTCGATGTGATTGTTATTGATACAGCACATGCACACACAAAAAGCGTGATTGATCATGTTTTAGCCACCAAGCAGAAGTACCCAGATTTAGAGTTAATTGTTGGAAACATTGTCACGGGCGAAGCGGCGAAAGCACTTGTTGATGCTGGAGCGAATGCGGTGAAAGTTGGAATCGGGCCGGGTTCAATATGCACCACTCGAGTTGTTGCAGGAGTTGGTATGCCACAAATAACTGCAATCTCAGACGTTTACGAAGCAATTGGCAGGCAAGGAATACCTATTATTGCTGATGGCGGTATTCGTTATTCAGGCGATATTTCAAAAGCCATTGCCGCAGGTGCAAGTACGATCATGGTGGGCAGTTTATTTGCGGGAACCGATGAATCACCAGGCGAGGTAGAACTGTATCAAGGAAGAAGCTTTAAAGCCTACCGAGGTATGGGTTCGATTGGAGCCATGGCGCAAAAACATGGGTCGAGTGATCGATATTTCCAAGGGGATATTGAATCGGCTGATAAGTTGGTACCAGAAGGCATTGAAGGACGAGTGCCTTGCAAAGGACCTTTGACCAATAATATTGAGCAATTGATTGGTGGCTTGAGGCAATCAATGGGTTATACAGGCTGTAAGAACATTAAAGAATTACAAACCAAAACTGAGTTTGTTCGCATAACCGATGCAGGCAAGAAAGAAAGCCACGTTCATGATGTGATGATCACCAAGGAACCACCCAATTATTCCATCGACTGATTCTTCATAGTACAGTTTAGAAATATTATAAATCTGGCATGGATACAAAATTAGATAAAATATTAATTCTCGACTTTGGCTCACAATACACTCAATTAATTGCACGCCGAGTCAGAGAGGCTTCTGTCTACAGTGAAATCTATTCATGGGATGCTGAACCATCTCAGATCATTGAATTTAAACCAAACGGTATAATTCTCTCAGGTGGACCTGAATCTGCATTTGCTGAAGGATCTCCTAAGGCCCCTCAAGAGATATTTGAAATGGGTATACCTATTTTGGGTATTTGTTATGGCATGCAGACGATGACCGAACAACTTGATGGCACAGTGCTGTCTTCAACCCATCGAGAATTCGGTTATGCACAAATAAACTTTGATCCTGTCAATCCTTTATTTGAGGGAATCAATGAGAGAGATCGTTTGCTTGATGTTTGGATGAGTCATGGTGATCGAGTGGAGGATTTACCCAAGGGTTTTACTTCTATTGCTAACAGTGAGAACTCTCCATTAGCGGCTATTAGTAATCAAGAGAAAAACTTTTATGGATTGCAGTTTCATCCCGAGGTCACACACACAAAAAATGGACAAACCATCTTAGAAAATTTTATACACAAGGTATGTGGATGCGGGACTGCTTGGAATTCCGGTAATATTATTGAAGGAGACATTCAAAAGATCAGGAAAGAAGTAGGGGATGATCATGTGCTTTTAGGGCTCTCAGGTGGCGTGGATTCTTCTGTGGTGGCAGCGCTTCTTAATAAGGCTATAGGTGATCAGTTAACCTGTATTTTCGTAGATAACGGCTTATTACGACTTGATGAAAGCGATCAAGTAATGAATACATTCGCCAAACATCTTGATGTTAGAGTCATTCGAGTTAATGCCGAAGACATATTTCTAAATAAATTAAAAGGCATCACAGACCCAGAAGAAAAAAGAAAAATTATAGGCAATACTTTCATAGAGGTTTTTGAAGAAGAAGCCAATAAGATTGAAAATGTTAAGTGGTTGGCTCAAGGAACCATCTATCCTGATGTTATAGAATCGGCTGGCTCAAAGACTGGAAAAGCACATGTGATTAAATCTCATCATAATGTTGGTGGTTTGCCCGATCATATGACACTCAAGTTAATAGAACCATTAAGGGATCTTTTTAAAGATGAAGTAAGAACCATTGGAAAAGAATTAGGTCTATCAGATTTATTGGTTAATCGTCATCCATTTCCAGGACCCGGCTTAGGAGTAAGAATACTGGGCGAAGTTAAAAAAGAATATGCTGATCTATTAAGACTTGCTGATAAGATTTTTATAGACGAGCTTTTGAAACATGATCTTTATTATGAAGTCAGCCAAGCCTTTGCTGTTTTCTTGCCTATAAAATCTGTAGGTGTAATGGGAGATGGAAGAAAATATGATTATGTTATTTCACTGAGAGCAGTTGAAACAATTGATTTTATGACTGCCAAGTGGTCAAGATTGCCTTATGATTTCCTTGATATTGTATCCACAAGAATCATCAATGAAGTAGTCGGTATATCAAGGGTGACTTATGATATTTCAAGCAAACCACCAGCTACTATTGAGTGGGAGTAGTAGTCAGCACTAAAACCCTTATGGTTACTGGCTTTTGCTACTTGTAAACTACTTGTAAACTCTTCTGAAACACGCATTCCTTCGTTAGTTTTGTAAACAAACTTGTAAACTCAGACTATTACTCTGTTTCGTAATAGTATTCCTTCGTTGTCCTTTTTTATATTGTGTATGTATTGATCGATCGTCCCATAGAGACGATTACAGGGGGACTTCGGGACACTCTCTCCCTAAGGTCTAGAAATGGTTGGAGGACGGGTGTCGATTTTACTCTAGCAGTCAGAGACTATCTCTCCTTAATCAGTATTAGGTACTTTTTGGTGCGTACTTGTAATATTTTATCATATAAGTATTATTATTTTTTTACCGACTAAAAGGAACTATTTCTATGAAAAATATTACATTGACTCTCATTATCTCAGTATTTTTCAGTCATCAATTATTTGCCGACGATCAATTTTATGGATCTGATGCCGACGTCACTTTTGCTAATCATTTGTGGACTGTTTTGAAAAATGATCGGTTGGTTGGAGAAAATCGAATTAATGTTCAACCCTTTCAAGGCAATGCGCCTCATGGTGCAACTCAGCAGGTTTTAAATACAACAATTTTACTCAATGAGAAAAATACACAAGTTATCATCAAGGCAAATCATATGGGCGACAAGATTACGAATAAAGACGTCTACACAGATCAAAATAAGTATCTGAAAGCATACACCGTAATGTTGAAACGAGAACATGGATATGATTCCGCCAATATGAATTGGTTTTGGGTGAAATATAATTCCAATGGGGAAATTCTAAAAAACCCTAATAATGAATTTATTGCAGGTAAATTCATGAAAGGATCTAAGAAAGGCTGCATTGCTTGCCATCAATCTGGCGGTGGATCGGATCTTCAATTTTTGACAAAACATTAATATCACCCTGTTTAGTTACTTCATTTAGTGGGTTAATTATGACAATTATTTGTATCTACAATGCCAGCTCCACATTGATTGGAGAATTAAACTATCTTTACAAAAAAATATTTCAAAATGAAAGTTGCGGTATGTGTGATCTTTCTCATAATTTGACTGGAATTAAAAAAAAGGAATGGAAAGAGATGGAGTCGCAATCGGATCATCGATACTCTTTATTACATATCAATGAACTACCGAAGAACATCCCTCGTAATTTAATTGAAGAACTACCTTGTGTGATACAGCAACATGAAGAAAGTTTTAATTTATTACTCACTCGTGAAGAACTAAGTTCCTGTGATGGGAATATTAAAACCTTTACAACACTATTAGATCGTAAATTGAATAAGTTCTGAACTCAGAGACTAGCTACAGTTTTTGTACTGATAACGATGTTTGCATCCCACACTTTCAGAGAGTGTTATCAGTAAAATCCCATCATTCGGCAAACTAATCTATTAGGGGAAACCTCCCCTATGGTTTGTTACTCAGATAAAATTTGTTCAATAAAATTATCGACTTTATCTTTGTTCAATAATGACCATTTTTCAATTTCAACCAGCATCGGTTCCAGTGTTTTTCCTAGTGCTGTAGGGCTGTATTCTGTCTTCGGAGGAACTACAGCATACACATAACGATCTACTAATCCTGCCTTTTCTAGAGCACGCAGGGTTTGTGTTAGCATTTTATTTGAAATATCTGGCATCTCTTTTTTTAGCTCGCCATAGCGATATGTTCGAACTAATAATTTACCAAGTATACAAATCTTCCATTTTCCACCAATAACTTCCTGAGCTCTTTCAATTGGGCATGTTGCACTAATTTTTTTCATAACTCTCTCATAATATTGTTAGGTACTTTTTGGTGCGTACTTGTAATATTAGATTATACGATTATTATTGTTTGAATGCTTGTTTATAGATCTCTTTCTTCAAAAAAAGGTACAGGATGAATCGATTGAAAGCAATTAAAGCCAGATCCAGAGCAACAGTATTAATCATATTATACAGGCGTTAATGATGGAATTATTTTTAGGTTTTTTAGCCGGTGCACTAACATTTATCAACCCCTGTGTTTTGCCAGTACTTCCTATCGTACTTGGCTCAGCCCTTCAATCTGGAAGACACGGTCCTTTAGCGATTGCTGCGGGTATGAGCGTATCCTTTGTGATACTCGGTATGCTCCTCGCCACCATAGGTCATAGCATTAGCCTTACTGAAGGTGTTTTGTCGCAAACCGGTGCCGCATTAATGATGTTCTTCGGTATTGTTCTTTTAGTGCCGAAATTAAACCAGGTATTTGCTAATGCCACTGCCAAGTTTAGTAGTGAAGCAAATACTCAGATGAACAACCTTTCTACATCTACTTTCAAAAGCCAGTTTTTGGGTGGGATGCTTTTAGGTGCTGTTTGGTCTCCGTGTATTGGTCCAACATTAGGAGGGGCTATTTCACTTGCCAGCCAAGGCAAAGATTTATTATGGGCGTTCGCCATTATGAGTAGCTTTGCTTTGGGTGTTTCGAGTGTCATTTTAGCTTTAGGATATGGTACTCGCAAAGCTATTGGTATTAGACAGAAACAATTGCATGGTATCGCTGTATTTGCAAAACCTATCATGGGTATTACTTTTCTGATGGTCGGTACTATGATTTTTTTTGAATTCCACCACATCATTGAAGCTTGGTTGGTTAATGTTCTACCCAACTGGTTTCTAGATCTTTCAACTAACTATTAATAAAGGAAACACTATGAACCGTCGTACTTTTATCAGTGTATTAACAGGCTTGGTATTAATGTCAGGCATGTCGTTTGCCAATGAAAGCATCGTGTACACACCTGGACTAATTAAAGAGCGTTTATCCGCAGGCGAAACCTTATTTGTTGATTACTCAGCAACATGGTGTAGCACCTGTAAGCGTCAGGAAAAAATATTAAATGAAATTCGAAAAAACAACTCATTTTATGATGAGAAAATGACCTTCGTTAAAATTGACTGGGATACTTATAAAGACCATGAAGTTACAAGCTCTCGGAACATTCCTCGCCGTTCTACTTTATTAGTATTGCGTGGTAATGAAGAGATTGGTCGTATTATTGCTGGCACTGACCCAAAAGAAATTGAAGCATTAATGGCTAAAGGGCTATAAAAGAATGTTTGTTGGTAATGGAGAGGCAGACGCATTTACTCACGGTCTGACAATATTGAGATCGGCTTTTGGTGTAACGGGTCGGGATATGATCGATAAAACAGTTCCTTACAATTCTACTCCGTTACTGTGGAGTAGAACAAAATGAAACCAAAAACTTGTAAACTCTTCTGAAACACGCATTCCTTCGTTAGTTTTGTAAACAAACTTGTAAACTCAGACTATTACTCTGTTTCGTAATAGTATTCCTTCATTGTCCTTTTCTATGTAACAAGTATACTCTTTGAAAATAACTGTAAATGTTATCTACTGTAGACACTAGTAAAATAGGATCTATAACTTAAAAGTAGATGTTAATAGTTTAGAGAAGTGTCTCAAGGCATACGGCATGAGAATAGAAGGCAAAACTAATGTAGAAATAGGTGCTTATTTCATATATAAAAGGTCAGAAAAAGAGTTGAAAGAAGTTCGTGAGGATGCTGATCTAAAGAATGCTTGTAATGTGACAGCATACAGATTGATCAAAAAGGCTGAAGCAAACATTAAAGCAGTAGAAAAGGGTATGTTTGGAGTAGGGCATTAGCTGTTGTAAAGTTGTTGTAAAGTTCTGCTACTATTGCACTTCATAAGTCCTTCTATTCGGCATAGACTATAAGTCTCTTTTAGATAATGTTGAATTAGATATGAATAAAATCCTAATCATACTTAGTTTAGTTCTTCTTTCCGCATGTGGCGGCGGCGGAGTTGGAACTTTAGCACCACCAACACCTCCTCAAGACACAGCATCTATCACAGCAGACCCAGCAGTTGTATTCCAGGGTGACTCAAGCGTTATATCCTGGAACAGTTCTAATGCATCATCTTGTACAGCATCGGGTTATTGGTCTGGGAGTAAGGCTACTTCAGGCAGTGAGACTGTTCCTATGACTGGTGACGGCGACCAAACATTGACCATAACATGTGGTAGCGCATCAGCAAGTGTTACCGTTCAAGTCAAGACAGAGGACTTTGAAGGGTCTTGTGTGAACCCTCACAATGCAGACATACATGAATCATACTTAGGTGTATACGAGATGCCTATGCCTCAAAATATGTTTGGCGATGATCATATTAAATCAATTGGATTAAAAGATTATGGAGTTGAGTGGATATATTACAATTACAAACACGAAGGTTCCAGCTGGATTGCTGATTGTACAGTAGACCAATACATTAAGTTAATGTACAGAACGACTCTACGAAAACTTAAAGATAATGGTGCTACTACAGTAGGCATATACAATTTTGGTTACTGGCAAGATGATCAAGCGGAGTTTTGGCAAATTGATCACACCATGAAGCACATAGATGATTGGGTAATTGAATACATAGTTTCCGAAGCAAACAAATTGGGAATAGAGATTCATTATACTTGGCAGTTTTTAGGACAAGACAGCGAAATGGATTGGTTATTTGATGTATCAAAAGGGTATGTCAAAGTAGACATGCCTCTCCTAAAGAAAATTATGGATGCCCATGAAGAACACATACTATGGGAAGCAGATCGCTTGGAACAGCTTGGTGTAGGAGCAATCTCAGCCGACTGGAGTGCTATGTGGTTATGTTGGCATTGTGGTGTGGACTATGCAGGACATACGCAGGATCAAATTGATGAACTCAAGGATTATTATATGGAGAGAATGGGTAGCATCATAGATCAAATCAGAGGAAGGTTCACTGGCATGATACATGTAGGCGAAGGTGTAATGTGGAACGACAAAAGAGTATTTGATAAAGTCGATGGTATCCTCTTACCATTTGGTCACATGTTTTTTGATGATGAAGTTGATACTGTTACAGTCGATTTGATGAAAGAACGAGCAATGTTATGGATAGAAAAAACATATGATGAATGGAATTGCTTAGATAGCCAGCCTTGCTGGTATAATTCTAGTTCGACTATTCCCCCAGTAATGTTTAATGTTTTTGCTCAGAGTCATGCGTCCTTTTTCTCAACGGGTTGGATAGAAGATGGTTATTGTACACAAGCAACCGTTGATGACATTACATACGAGTGTATTCAGTATGAAGTAAAGACTGATTTTTCGGCTCAAGCAGTCTTTACAGAAGGGCTTTTTCGAGCAATAGATACTCAGGGTTATTTTGAGACGTTAGGTACTACAACATCAACTGGATATTGGTTGTCAGATACATTAATACCTGATGCTAATCAACTCCCAACACTTACAGAAACATTAGAGGGATTTCCGAACATGTCTCAATCAATTAGAGGCAAGCCTGCTGAGAAATTATTCAAGTACTGGTATACAGGACAGTACGAATCATATGAGCCGACAATTAGACAATGATTTACTACCTAAATGTCAGAGATAGGCGATGAGTTTCTACACTTAGATTTACAGACAGCACTTAAAGATACTGATCTAAAGAATAAGTGTAATGTGAGAGCATACAGATTGATCAAAAAGGCTTAAGCAAACATTAAAGCAGTAGAGAAAGGTATGTTTGGAGTAGGGCATTAGCTGTAATATACTAAAAGTCGCTAATAAGGAGAGAAATTATTAATGTTTAAGTATAAAAGTTTCAGTTATTTTTTCGTACTAGGTATTTCATTAGCGACGATTATATTATTTAGTGGTTACCCATTTCGTTGGATAAGAGTCCTAGCAAATGAGCTTGCAGCCAATGAACACTTGGTAGCACTTTTTTTATTTGGAATATTATTTCTAATTATACATCTCCTGCTAGGCATACTGCATGGTAAGCAACAGGAAAAGAGATCCCCGCAAAGTACAGATGAAGTGCAAAATACAGCACAATCTTTCGACTACCAACTCGCATTGCAACAATCAATTTTTTCATGGGGTGCAATATCACTCCTTTTTGATTTTGCCTACGCTATATATGTAATGGGGACATCAGGTGGAGCAGCCACTGATTTTTCCCTCACTGACATTCTACTACCTGCACTTTTCATATCTACTCTATTCATAACGCTTGGTTTTTTTTATAACCTTAATGTAGTCAAAGAAGAGCGAAAGTGTCCAAAATGCAGTGCTGCATGGTCGATGCTACTTCAAAAAACTATACTTACAGACACATCCACCGAGACTCAAAATCGGACTAAACAAGAAAGCAAAACAATGAATAATAGAACTTATCACCGTGATATTTATTATAAAATTGATTGTACTTACAGTTGGTTTGATGAGTTTCACCAATGTAAAGAGTGTAGGTATGAAGAAATACGTAAGCGTCAAGAGTCTTCTGACATTGCGCATACCAAAGAGGTAACAGCAGTTGGTGAATGGACATGGTCTGGATATTAAGAGCTCAGAAATTAAGTCAAAGTGACATACCATGTTCAAACCCTTTTAAATAGAGGGTTTCAGAGGTATTCTACTATTGAGCGCAAATAATGAAGAGAGCAAGTAGTTATCTCAAAAAGGCGCTAGCAATCATTGAAGTATTTGAAAAAGGAAAGTTTAGTTTAGGGCGCATAAATTACTTATAAAGTTTATAACTCATAAAGTGCTAAAGTGTTGGAAAATAGAGGTTCTTTAAGATTCGTGGAAAACAAAATAAAACCAAAAACTTGTAAACTACTTGTATACCCTATTTTGGAACTCGCAAACCATTGTTCTTACAAGGGTTATTTTGCGACTACGATTGAGTGGGAATAAAGGTAATAAAATCAATAACTTAAGGAGATAAATAATGATTGAGATAATTGCAGGCACTGCTTTATTGTATTTAGTGCAACTTTTGCTTCCTATGCGCCTCAAGACAGGAAGTGAGCAAGCAAAAAGGGCAGACAAAGCCGTCAAAAATTTAGGGGAGTCACTCCCCGTATTCTTTACGCTGGCTGTCTTATCAGTTGTTCTGGGGGTGGATGAAAATACATCTATAGCCCTTTATTGGCTGATAACTAGGCTTCTATTTCTAGTTATTTACATAACTGGCATTGGAAGACAGGAGAGTTTACAAGACGGAACGAACCATGAGCCTCAAAAAATAAGATCCTTAATCTGGGCTGTCTCTGTATTCTTTTTAATTTGGATGACTGTTAACTTAATTTAATAAATAAGGAGACAAGATTAAATGAAAAAAATTATGATTACTCAATCGATCATGTGGGCAGCAGCAATCCTTGTTGTTGCAATAGTTGATGAAAAACAGTTTGCTATTTTAATGCTTGTTATATTGGCAACAGTTTCCTTAATGAATCTTAAAAAGGGAAAATGAGAAGATTTCACTACACACTAGTAAAACAGACGTCGCAAACCCTTATAAACACTGGGGTTTTTCCCATGTCTACTATTGAGTGGGAATAAGTGTAATCTTGGAGCAAGTAGATATCTCAGAAAGGCTCTAGCAAACATTGAGGCATTTGAGAAAGGGGAGTTTAGATTAGGGCGTATAAATCACTTGTAAAGTTTACAAGTCAGAAAGTGTTAAATCGTTGGAAAATAGAG